>Ga0213821_1000251_pt1 | contig 37038 bp, 23 predicted proteins | sample MC6MC0909MG_FD_179894 | JGI IMG/M metagenome (GOLD analysis project Ga0213821, IMG submission 179894) | Enriched soil aggregate microbial communities from Iowa State University, Ames, United States - MC6-MC0909-MG | ecosystem: Environmental > Terrestrial > Soil > Unclassified | place: USA: Iowa...
ATGGCGTCGACAATTTGTTGTTGCTCGTCAGTTACCAGCATGGTTCACCTCAGTACAGGCATTCGACGGCGATGGCCGTGGCCTCGCCACCGCCAATGCAGATGGCCGCCACGCCGCGGTGCAGGTTATTCTGGCGCAGGGCCGACAACAGCGTCACCAGAATCCGGGCGCCCGAAGCGCCGATCGGGTGGCCCAGCGCACAGGCGCCGCCATGGATATTGACCTTGTCGTGTGGCAGGTCGAGGTGCTTCATGGCCGCCAGGGTGACCACAGCAAAGGCTTCATTGATCTCGAACAGGTCAACTTCGGCCAGATTCCAGCCGGTACGCTTCATCAGCTTGTCGATAGCGCCAATCGGCGCGGTGGGGAACAGCGCCGGGGCATCGGCAAAAGCGGCATGGCCATGGATCACGGCCAACGGTTCAAGGCCGCGCTTGTCTGCTTCGGAGCGGCGCATCAACACCAGCGCTGCGGCACCGTCGGAGATCGAACTGGAGTTGGCGGCGGTCACCGTACCCCCTTCACGGAAGGCCGGCTTGAGCTGCGGGATCTTGTCCAGGCGCGCCTTGGGTGGCTGCTCGTCATCCTTGACCAGGCGCTTCTCTTTGCCCTCGGTGACTTCCACCGGGACGATCTCGGCAGCGAAAAGGCCGTTCTTGATCGCGTCTTGCGCGCGGGTCAGCGAGGTAATAGCGAACTGGTCCTGGGCTTCGCGGCTGAATGCGCCCGCCTGGGCGCAGTCTTCGGCGAAGGTGCCCATCAGCCGGCCCTTGTCGTAAGCGTCCTCGAGCCCGTCCATGAACATGTGGTCGATGATCTTGCCATGGCCCATGCGGTACCCACCGCGGGCCTTGTCCAGCAGATAGGGGGCATTGGTCATGCTCTCCATGCCGCCAGCCACCACCACATCGGCGGTGCCGGCCAGCAGCAGGTCGTGGGCCATGATTGCCGCTTGCATGCCCGAACCGCACATCTTGTTCAGGGTGGTACACGTGGTATGTTTGCCCAGGCCTGCGCCCAGCGCGGCCTGGCGCGCCGGGGCCTGCCCCTGGCCTGCCGGTAGCACGCAGCCGAACAGCACCTGCTCGACGCTGGCGGCATCGATACCGGCGCGTTCGACGGCTGCGCGGATCGCCGCTGCGCCCAGTTGCGGTGCGGTGAGGCTCTTGAGGTCGCCCTGCAGGCCGCCCATGGGCGTGCGCACGGCGCTGACGATGACAATCGGGTCGTTGACGAGGGTCATGTTCAATGCTCCTTACTTGGCAGCCATGCGCAGCGCGCCGTCGAGGCGTATCACCTCGCCGTTGAGCATGCTGTTCTCGATGATGTGGCGGGCCAGAGCGGCGTATTCCTGTGGCCGGCCCAGGCGCGGGGGAAACGGTACGCCGGCGGCCAGGGAGTCGCGTACTTCCTGGGTCATGCCGGCCATCATTGGCGTCTCGAAGATGCCGGGAGCGATGGTCATCACCCGGATCCCGAAGCGCGCCAGCTCACGGGCCGCAGGCAGCGTGAGGCTGGCGATCGCGCCTTTGGATGCAGCATAGGCGGCCTGGCCAATCTGCCCGTCATAAGCGGCGATGGAGGCGGTGTTGATGATCACGCCGCGCTCTCCTCCTTCTTCAGTCTGCCCCTCGGCCATGGCTGCCGCGGCAAGGCGTAGCAAGTTGAAACTGCCGATCAGATTGACGTTGATGACCTTGGTGAAGCTGGCCAGGCCATGTGGGCCCTGCTTGCCCAGCACCTTCTCGGCGCCGACGATACCGGCGCAGTTGATCAAGCCATGGATACTGCCGAAAGCACTGACAGCAGCGTCGACCGCCGCCTTTGCGGCCTGCTCGTCACTGATATCGGCGACCGCGAAACGGGCGCTGTCACCCAGTTCGCGTGCCTTGGCTTCGACGGCTTGGGCATTGAGGTCGACCAGCATGACCTTGGCGCCTGCCTCGACCAGCATCTGCGCAGTGGCGGCACCCAGCCCGGAAGCCGCGCCGCTGACGATGAAATGTTTGTGGTTGATCTGCATGTGGGCTCCCTCAGGCGCTGGCACGTGTGGCCAGCGGCGCGTGTTGTTTGGCGATTTCCTGATTGCGCAGGATGAAGCGTTGCAGCTTGCCGCTCGGCGTCTTGGGCAGCTCGCTGACGAATTCGATTTCACGCGGATAGGCGTGGGCATACAGTCGCTGGCGCACGTGCTGACGCAAGGTATCCTCCAGCTCGGCGGTGCCTGCCACGCCTTTGGCCAGGACGACGAAGGCCTTGATCAGCTCCGTGCGTTCCGGGTCGGGCTTGCCGATGACTGCCGCTTCGATCACCGTCGGGTGCTCGATCAGCGCGCTTTCCACATCGAAAGGGCCAACCCGGTAACCGGAGGTGGTGATCACATCGTCGCTGCGGCCGACAAAGCTGATGCTGCCGTCGGCGTTGAGCTCGACGGTATCGCCGCTGAGGTAATACTTGCCGACGAACGATTTTGTAGGCACACCGCGATAGCCGCCAAACCAGCACAAGGGCGATTTCTCACGGTCTACGGCCAGAATGCCTGGTTGCCCGACCGCCAGCTCCGCGCCCTGCTCATCGAGCACGACGATACGGTGGCCTGGAATGGCGAAACCGGCAGCCCCTGGATGCACGGGGTGCTTCAAGCCATGGTGGTTACACAGCACCATCCCCAGTTCGGTCTGGCCGTAGTGATCGTGGATGGTCACCCCCAATTCGTCGGCAAACCAGCGAATGACCTCCGGGTTGAGGGGCTCGCCGGCACTGCTGACCGCCCGCAGGCGGCCTTGGATTGGCGCGGAAAACTCACTGCCCGCAGCGATCAGCAACCGATAGGCCGTAGGCGAACCGGCCAGGTTGCTGATGCGCAGCTTGTTGATGATGCGCGCGCAGCTCTCGACGCTGAACGGGCCATCGTAGAAGGTCGTGGCGTGGCCCAGCGACAACGGGCCGGTCACTGCGTAATACAGGCCATATGCCCAACCTGGATCGGCCAGGTTCCAGAAGTTGTCTTCCGGGCGCAGGTCAATGGCATCACGCATGTAGCCCTGGAAGGCGACGATGGCGCGCAGCGGCACTTCAAGGGGTTTGGCAGGGCCGGTAGTGCCCGAGGTGAACATCAACAGGAAAGGGTCGTCACCCGTGCGCATGACAGGTTCACAGCCATCTGCAACGTGTTCAAGGCTGGCTTGGAAATCCAGTTCGCCAGCGCGTGCATGAACTGTGATGACGTTCGGGCAATCACTTACCTCATCCAGCTTGGCGCGGTTCTGCTGGTCGGTCACGACGACGCGCGCTGCGGACTGTTCCAGGCGATGTTCGATGGCCTTGGGGCCGAAGGCAGTGAACAGCGGCTGATAGACCGCACCCAGGCGCCAGGTGGCGAGGATGGTCACGAGCAATTCGGGGGTGCGTGGCATCAAGCCGGCAACACGGTCGCCGGCGCCTACCCCCTGGGCTTTCAGCACGTTGGCAAAGCGTGCCGCCAAGCCGGCCAGCTCATCGAAGGTATATTGCTTGCTGTCGCCATCACGGCCTTCCCACCGCAGCGCCAGCTTGCCGCTGCCAACATGGCGGTCGCAGCATTCGACACAGGCATTGAGGGCATTCAGCTGCCCGTGCAGTGCCGCGCGGGCAGCCTTGGCATGGTCGAACGAACGGGCGGCATCGGCATAATCACGCATCGTCAGACTCCTGGTTGTTATTGTTGGAGTGCACCATTGGTCTGACGATGTTGTCGCTACATGCCCTGACGGGCAATGGCCAAAGCTGTCAATCTGGATGACCGGTTTGGTCGCCAGGTGGCAGAGTTGAATCCGCGTCGGGCTTGAGCATGGGTGTGGTCAGCAAGATGACCAAACGGTTTTTCATGTACGCAAGCTTTTCGGCCACCTCAGCGGTTTGCTCAAGATATTGCTGGCTGGTCATCTCGGACTGCCGGTCATACAGCTGGTCCAGGCTATTCTGGGATTGCTCGAGCATGGGCGCGAACGCCTCCGCGTTTTGCGTTTCCAGCCATTCGCTCCAGAACTTCTGCTGGCTCAGGAAAGCGGCTTTTGCATCCACCGTGCCCGCTTCCCGCACAAAGGCCCGTGCCGCATCGAGTTCCTCATCGCTGACGTTGGCTATCGTGCCAAACAACATCGAGTGTGGCTGGCTTGGCAGCTGCATTTCTTCGGCCAGCTCCAATCGAAAATAAAGGCTGACCTCGACGGCATCAAGATGTGGGGCGCTCACGGTTTTTTCAGCGATGTATCTGCCGATATGTTCTTTCAGCAGCGTGAGACGGAACAAACCCTGGCCCAGGTCGAGCAATGCCTGTTGCTGCCCTGCCTCTGCTGTCGAGCGCTTTGCAGCGTTCACCAATGCGAGCAGATGCAGCTCGCTGAAGCGATCGGCGACATCATCGGCACAGGTAACGTTGCCAACCGCATGGGCGTGAACGTCGTCGGCCAGCGCAGTGTCGGTGTCCATGGCGTCAAGCAGCGTCCATACTCGAGCATCGAGCGCACTGCGGTGGGCCGGATTGCGATAGTCGCTGCTGTGCTGCAGCCTGCCCAAGATGGTTTCCAGTTCTCGGCTCCTAGGGTCAGCGAACAGTCGATCCCACGTCGCCTCACGCGCTTTCGCCTGCTCACCGGTCACCCAAACCGCCCTGGCAGCCGGCGGCTCCGGGACTGGTTGTCGGGCCGGCGGATGGACCGGCGCAGGGCGTGCATACAGGCGTTCCAGCTGAGCTCTCTCAATGGCATTTCGCTCCAGCAGAATCGAAACACGGTAGCTATACGGCATTGCCTGGATGGCTTCTGGTACGTTGATCAGGTTATTGGAACGCAGATCAATCCAGCGCAGTAAGTGACACCGTTCCAGCCCTACAGGCCATTCCAGCAGCCCGCACAGCCGAAGGTTCAAGCGCCTCAACCCTGAACCCCAATTGCCCAGATGCAAAATGCGAATCGGATTGAAACTGAGGTCCAGATCCTGCAAACGGCTCAGTGGGCTGAGCACCTCGGATATGCGCTCGCCGTTGCGAATACCGTTGTACGAAAGATCCAACCGTTCAAGAAATCGTAGATGCCGAATCCCGACCGGTAGTGCTAGCAGGCGGTTGCGCGCCATATTCAGACGGCGAACGTTCCCGAAGCAACTGAAGAAGGCTTCTGGAGCCACCTGCAGAGGGGTATTGACCATTGCCAGGGATGTGACGTGATGGAAGTCGATCTCGGCATCCAATTCAGGCAGGCTGCTCACATGATGGCCGCTCAGGTCCAGAACAAAGCCGCGCACGGCATTTTCATGGACATCGAGCGGCAATTGCCTGCGCCAAGCTTGTTGCATCCTTCGCCCAAGCATGCGACGCGCAGTCCGCTCCCCTGCTGGCCCATCCGCTACCCACGTTTCCAGGCGTTGGCCGAGCATATGATAGTTCTGCTCTTCCAGAATCAGCGCTGCGTAAGGGTTCGCAGTGTCCAGAATGCGAAACAGATGCTCATCGATCTGCCTGGGCGTATCCCCCTCGTAGAGCCTGGCCAATCGCCGTCGAACCCGCCACCCCGGGCTTCGCGCCTGAGATACGCTGCCGCCCAACGGATACCCTACACGGCCATCTTCCAACCGCTGCCCCGGATTGAACCAGCCCTGCTCCTGCCGCCAGCCCAATTGTTTCACCAGCTTCTGCCGGCCGGTGGGCAGGAGCTCAACGACCCGTTGCCGTAGCTCGTCAGCTTGATCCTCGCTGCCGAGGCCAAGGGCGGTTTTCTGTTGCGCAGTCAGTAACGTGGCAATGGCCTGGAAGAGGTCATCAGGCGCGCTGCTCTGCTCTGGCAGCTCAAATCCTTGAGCGTCATACAGCATGAGGGCACCCGCATCACGGACGATTGTTATCTGATCCTTTTGCGGTGCCTGCGCGTTGATAATTGCCAGCAGGCGCCCTTGCGCCGAAACGGAGTGTAATTCAACGCGACGCGAGAAGGACCAGTGGTCAAGCCTTGACAGCAAACCCAGCGCCAACTCGTCACTGACATCACTGTACGCGTTTCGCAGCATCACGCCCTGAACGGCATGATTGAGCCTGGCCAGCTGGAGCAAGGGGCGCGCCTTGCTGGAAACAGACAACGGCAGCCGCTGCAGCAACTCGACCGCTTCCCGCTCCTCGGCGGTCACCTGACAGGCCAGTTCGATGGCGTAATCGGTGGGCAAGCCAGGGAAATCCCGTTGGAGCACCTGAACAACCGGGTCAGAACCTGGCTCGACGAATGTCAGGTGGTCGAACAGGCCACGACGCAGCTCTGTCTGTTGGTCAAACATAGCACCAGGGAGCTCAGCATCTGTCAGCTCGGCGAAACCGGGGCGCGTCTTGCACCAATCGAGCAGCGCCAGGTCATCGGTCACAGTCGCACCGGGCGCCAGCGCCTTGAAGAACCGCTCGACCCTTTCATCGGCCTCGAAACGGCGCAGCGTATCGCGCAGGTTGGCCGGCAAAGGACGATTCTCCACCAGGATCCCGCGCAGTTCGTCCACATCGCTGCAAGCCGCCTGCAGCACCTGCTCGGCGCGTTGCTGGCCAAGGGGACGTTGCTGTGGCCAAAGGCGCGCGAGCATCAGTTGCGCATCTTTCCAGTCCATGGGCGAGTCGTCAGGTAACAGCCACAGGCGCTCGGCGTTGCGCTGCAGCACTGGCCCGTAAGCCTGTGGCCGGTCGGGGTGGAGCAGCCGCCAGGCCCCGTTCTCACTCGGCTGATGCACCTCGTAACATTGCTCGCCGACCCTTAGCCAACGGCGGTTGCCTCGGCAATGCAAGCCATCTGCACCCATGACCGCGTCATCGGGCAGTTCGCTTTGGTAGATACTCAGGTCGCCGCTCCACAGCCCTTGGCTATCATCGTCCAACGCAACCGCTTCCAGGCCCTCGACCAGCGCCGTGTCGACCAAACGGCCGACAGCGGCGCCTGCAACTACCCCAGCAGCCGTAGCGGCGACAACCTGCGCCACGTTCAGTGCATGCTGCAATGCTTCGTGGTCATGCCCCTTGGCCCAGTCTGTAACGCCTTCGTACACCTGGGCGCAAACATCCTTCAGCAACGCCCCCAACAGCACGGCCCCTACCGCCGGGATGAAGAACCCGGCCAGCCCGACCAGCCCCCAGCCTAGCGATTTCCAGTCCTCCAGGCGTTTACGGCTGGCCTCGGCATCAGCGTCTGCGTTAGGTACAAGCAGCAGTTTGGCATCCGCGCGCACGCGCTCGACCTGTTCATCCACCCAGCGGGTGAAGACTGTGCCATGACCGGTCATGCCCTCTATCTGCAGGTCTGGCACTGCATCCATCAAGCGCGATTGCAGTTGCTGGAAGAACGCGTTGCGTGCATCCAGCGCGATCAATTGCAGGAGCTCGCCCAGATAACCCTGGCGCTTCAGGTCGGAGACCATTTCAGCGTGCAAGCCCTGGGTTGAGCTGTGCCAGCGCAGTGGATTGTCAGCATCGCCAGGCATGTAGGTCACGACACCTGCGTCATCACCATCGGCAGTTTTCAGCTGGATGATCAATGCCTCATGGACCAGCACGCCCAGCATGGACATCAGCCCTGGATACGCCGTGAGCCTGGGCTCGGGCCCCGTGCCGGTGGGGCTCTCGACGTAGTACGCCAGGGCGGCTTTCACATCGGTGTCGATCTTGCCCTTCAGAAAGGCGACATGCACGGCCAGCTTGAATCCCGCCAGCTTGTCCGCCACCAGCAGTGGCTTGTTCTGGGTGAAATGTTGATCGAGCAATGCCTGGTACTGCTTGCCAGCATCCAGTAGGCGGCACGCTTCGATCAATTGTACGGTGTCGCCAATCACCCCTTCATCGTCAACCTGGACGACCAGGCCACTGCCGCTGAACGGGATGTAACCTGCGGTAAAGTTCTGCATCAGGCGCGACAGCGCTGGCTGTACTTCAAAAGAGTCTTCGAGATGGGGAACCGATTGCCCAACCGGTTTACGAAGCTGTGTTCGCCACTGCAATTCATTCAGTGTTCGCCCACTGGGCAGCATGCCTGCCAGGGCTTCGGACAATTTGCTCTCGGCGAACGCCTGGAGCGGTACAGCTGCCTTGGTCGCGCTGGCCACGGCTAGTTGGCTGACTCTATGGCTGGCGATCAATACCCGCAACGTGTGGATGTCGGCTGCAGAGGCAGCTTTGATCCACTGAGGAAGCGATTGGGTGAAAGCGGCAGCAGCCTTTTGCATATCTTCGGCAGTGACGCTGGTGCGGGTACTGGGTTCAGTCGGAAACGTTCGCATGAGGAGCCCTCTGTGTTGAAGAGAGGGCACAATCTTTCACTCATTGCGGCGAAGCTTCAGAGGGAAGCCAAACAGCTGCCGCAGTCAATGCAGACCGCCGCTCAGCAGTGAGGATCACGCGCCTGGACTAACGCACGGTAGTGCCCGGGGTTGCAGCCAAACCACTTGCGAAAGGCCTTGTAGAACGAGCTGCTGTCGGCAAACCCCAGCCGCTCGGCGATGTCCGCCATGGCGGGTTCAGCCTCGCTGAGCCAGGCAATCGCCAATTCACGTCGTACGCTGTCCTTGAGGCCTTGATAGGTCTGCCCTTCCTCGGCCAGGCGCCGACGCAGGGTGGAAGGCGACAAGCACAATTGCCGGGCCAGGGCGTCGGCGTCGGGCCACTGGTTCGGGTGCCGATGCAACAGATCGTTGCGCACACGCCGCCCCAGGCTGGCGGGGTCGCGATACTTGACCAGAATATTGCCCGGCGCTTCGGCCAGAAAGCGTTGCATTTCCTGAGGCGTACGCTTGATTGGCAGGTCAAGGCTGTCGGCGGCAATGATCATGCGCGTACGCGGCCGGTCGAATTGCAAGCTTTCCGAAAACATGACCCGGTAATCATCGCAGAACGAAGGCTGGGCGCAGCGCAGGTCGATGGCCAGGATCGGGATGCGCCGGCCCGCCAGCCAGCAGGCCACGCCGTGCACGATCATCCAGAAAGTGAAATAGGTGAAGGCTCGGCGCGGCAGTTCGCGGGGTTCATTGATGACGATTTCAGCGAGGCTCTGCTGGCGTATCAGGGTTGGATGCAGGTCCGCAAGCATCAACGAGAGAAAACCCAGCGCGACGTCCAGCCCCTCACCGAGCGTCGGCTGGGCCATGGCTGCACGGGTCATGAAGGCCAGGCTGCCGACGGCCAGGCCACGCGGGTCCATAGCGAAGAATTCATCATTGCAGCGCCGCGCCAGCAGCCGCCAAAGCTGGGCATAGGCATCAGCACTCACCCGCGCCTCTGGCAGCTCAAGCTGCGCCGGGTCTATACCAGCACGCCGCAGCACACCGACATCGGGTTGCCCTGCCGGGCAGGTCTGCAACAGCGCTTCGCGCACCAATTGCATGGAGATGGTGTCTTTTTCGCTCATCGGCCATCCAGGTTGATCTGTGCCGGCCATCTTAGGCCCGGTCAAAAAAAACGCCAGCCCTGCCTCACGGGTTGGCGGCCAGGCCCAGGAATGCCTGTATCAAACGTAGTTCGCGACGACGCTCCAGGCAGCCGATCATGTGCTGGTTGACCAGGCCGTCACCCGCCAGCGGCCGCGCCACCACACGTGGGTCGTTGGCCACCTCGGTAGACGAAACCACCCCCACGCCCAATTCCGAAGCCACCGCCTCGGTGACCGCCTCGCGGCTGTCCAGCTCCAGCAATACACGGGGGTGCACCCCAGCTGCAGCACAGGCTTTGTCGAAGGTACGGCGGGTGGTCGAACTGGGCTCTCGCAATACCATGATCTGCTGGTTGAGCTCGGCCAACGGCAAATCATCCTCGCCGCTCGCCCAGGCATGCCCCGCCGGCAGCAGCGCGCACAGGCGCGACTCGCACAGGGCCTGCAGGTACAGGCCCTTGCGCGGTTCGATCTCGGTCAGCACGGCAACATCGGCATGTTCGGAAAGCAATGCCGCCAGCGTCTCCTGGGCATTGCCCAAGCGCAGGTTGACGGTGATGCCAGGGTAACGCTCGCGCAGCTGAGCGAGCATCGGCATGACCCGGTGCGGGCCATCCGCAGCGACCTCCAGGCGGCCAGTGAGCAACTGCCGATTGGCCTCGAGCATGGCCTGTGCCTCTTCCGCCAGGCCGAACATGGCCCGGGTAATGGCTGCCAGGCGGGTGCCCTCTTCGGTCAGCTCGACCCGCCTTGCGGTGCGCCGCAACAAGGTGATCTGGTAGTGCTCTTCCAGCGCCTTGACGTGCCCGGTGACCGCCGGCTGGCTGATGAACAACCGCGCGGCGGCGCGCGTAAAGCTGCCTTCGCGGGCAACGGCATCGAAGGCACGTAGCTGAAACAGGTTCATATTTATCGGCCTGACTTATAGCTCGAATAACAACAAACAATTTGATTGATAGGGAGGGGGATTGCAACCTAGGCCCCGTAGTTTCAACGCCAGATCTTCCGGCTGACCACCCGCCGCTTGTGAGGAACCACCGAATGAGCACCGCCCCGATCCTGTTGACCCCCGGCCCCCTGACCACCTCCACCCGCACCCGCCAAGCCATGCTGGTGGACTGGGGCTCCTGGGACCGCGACTTCAACCAACTTACTGCCAGCGTCTGCGAACAATTGCTCGCCATCATCGACGGCAGCGCCAGCCACCACTGCGTCCCCCTGCAGGGCAGTGGCACCTTTGCCGTGGAAGCCGCCATCGGCACCCTGGTACCACGCGACGGCAAAGTGCTGGTACTGATCAACGGCGCCTACGGTCAACGCCTGGCAAAGATCTGCAAGGTTCTGGGGCGCACCTACAGCACCTTTGAGACCGCCGAAGACCAGCCGACCACCGCTGCCGATGTCGATCGCCTGCTGGCCGCTGACCCGGCCGTGACCCACGTGGCGTTGATCCACTGCGAAACCAGCACCGGTATCCTCAACCCGCTGCCGGAGATTGCCCAGGTGATCAAGCGCCACGGCAAGCGCCTGATCATCGATGCCATGAGTTCGTTCGGCGCGCTGCCGATCGATGCCCGCGCAATCCCCTTCGAAGCACTGATCGCCGCCTCCGGCAAATGCCTGGAAGGCGTACCGGGCATGGGCTTCGTCTTCGCTGAAAAAACCGCACTGGCCGCCGCAGAAGGCAACGCCCACTCGCTGGCCATGGACCTGCATGATCAGCACACGTACATGGCCAAGACCGGCCAGTGGCGCTTCACCCCGCCCACCCACGTGGTCGCCGCCCTGCACGAGGCGCTGCAGCAGTACAACGAGGAAGGCGGCCTGCCCGCCCGCCATCAGCGTTACGCCGACAACTGCAAGACCCTGCTCGACGGCATGGCTGCCATCGGCCTGCGCAGCTTCCTGCCGGCCGACATCCAGGCGCCGATCATCGTCACCTTCCACGCCCCGAACGACGCTCGCTATCAGTTCAAGGATTTCTACGAACGGGTTAAAGCCAAGGGCTTCATCCTCTACCCAGGCAAGCTGACCCAGGTCGAGACGTTCCGCGTCGGCTGCATCGGCGTGGTCGGCCCGGACGGCATGCAAGCCGCTGTAAATGCCGTGGCCGACGTGCTACGGGAAATGGAAGTGCTGGATATCTAACCCTTTGCCCACCCGATTTCAGGAATCAGCGCACATGAACTACAGCAACCCTACCCAGCTGCAAGCCGCCATCCTCGACTGGGCCGGTACCGTGGTCGACTTCGGCTCGTTCGCCCCAACGCAGATTTTTGTCGAAGCCTTCGCCGAGTTCGACGTTCAGGTGTCCATTGAAGAAGCCCGTGGCCCGATGGGCATGGGCAAGTGGGACCACATACGCACCCTGTGCGACGTGCCTGCCATCGCCGAACGTTACCGCACAGTATTCGGCCGCACTCCGACTGACGATGACGTCACCGCCATCTACAACCGCTTCATGCCACTGCAGATCGAAAAGATTGCTGTGCACTCGGCGCTGATCCCTGGCGCCCTGGACACCCTGACCGGCTTGCGCAACGGCGGCCTGAAGATCGGCTCGTGCTCGGGCTACCCGAAAGTGGTGATGGACAAGGTGGTGGAACTGGCCGCGCAGAACGGCTATGTCGCCGACCACGTGGTGGCCACCGACGAAACCCCGAACGGCCGCCCATGGCCGGCCCAGGCGCTGGCCAACGTGATTGCCCTGGGCATCGACGATGTGGCGGCCTGCGTGAAGGTTGACGATACCGTGCCGGGCATCCTCGAAGGTCGCCGCGCCGGCATGTGGACCGTGGCCCTGGTGTGCTCGGGCAACGCGCTGGGCCTGACCTGGGAAGGGTACCGGGCCTTGAGCGCAGAGAAGCTGGAGAGCGAGCGCAAGCGTATTCACGCAATGTTCGAAAGCTCGCGCCCGCACTACCTGATCGACACCATCAATGAACTGCCGGAGGTGATCGCCGACATCAACCGCCGCTTGGCCAAGGGGGAGATGCCGCAGGCGTTCTGACCAATCAGTGCAGTGCGCATCGTGGGCTAGCCCCCCCCTTACAGGGATTATGGTGAACCTGTAAGGGCGGGCTTGCCCGCGGTAGCGTCGTATCAGACCGCCCGGTTCAACTTCACCCAGGACGCGAACTTGTCGATGAAGCCCTGCAAAAATGGCCGGGTCTTGTCACCGAGCTTGCCGCTGTCCTCGAACAGGGTCGCCGCCCCACCGATATAGGCCTCGGGCATCTGCATGCACGGCATGTCGAGAAACACCAGCGACTGACGTACGGCATGGTTGGCACCGAACCCGCCAATGGCCCCCGGCGACACGCTGACCACCGCAGCCGGCTTGCCACTCCAGGCGCTTTGCCCATAAGGCCGTGAGCCCACGTCGATGGCGTTCTTCAACGCGCCGGGTACCGAACGGTTGTACTCCGGGGTAACGAACAGCACCGCATCACTGTGGCGGATCTCGTCGCGAAAACGTTTCCAGGGCTCTGGGACGCCAGCGGCCTCGACATCTTCGTTGTACAACGGCAAGTCGCCGATCTCTATGATTTTCAGGTTGAGACTGGACGGCGCCAGCTCTGCAAGGGCGCGGGCCACCTTGCGGTTGTAGGAGTCCTTGCGCAAGCTGCCGACGACGACCGCTACCGAATACACCTGGCTCATGGCGATTTCCAACCTTTGCTGGGTAAGAGACTTGGTAGTTATAGATGACCGTTCTTCGGCGCTTTGGTTTTTTTTAACGAGGCGGAAAACTTCCGGGTATCTTCCACGGTCTATCCATGCAGACATTTCCTACGTATTTCAGAGGTTTTCACCTAAATGGCAGCAGTAATGGTCGGCCAATTCCACGCCCGTGACGCCGAAGGCCGTATCTACCCCGTGCACGAGTTCCAGGAGTCCACCCTGCAGACCGATGGCAGCGCCCTGGGCTCACCGATCACCACCTATCGCCTGGCCATCGGCGACCGGGTCAACCACCTGGGTGAAGACCGCTTCGAACTGGCGCAGACCGGCGTCGAGATCATTCGCATTCCTTGACGCAATCCACGGTATAGGTGCCGGTCTCGTTCTGCAGGCCGTGCACATCGGCGACAAAGCCCGGGAAACCGCTGTTGAAGGCTCGGGCAAACGCCAGATAGTCGAGGATCGAGCGGGTCGCTTCGGTGAACCGCTCGCCTGGCATGATCAGCGGGATGCCGGGTGGGTACGGCACCAGCATCACCGCCGCGATGCGGCCGAGCAGCGCTTCTATCGGCACCGCCTCCACCTCTCCACGCACCATCTGGTCGTAAGCCCGAGCCGGGCTGAGTGCTGCATCCGGCAAACGGCTGAATAGCCGCTTGAGCTGCTTGGCCGTGGCATTCACGCGGTAGCAGTCATGCAGCTGGTCGCACAGGTCACGCAAGCCGATACCTTGATAGCGCGCCCCATCGACCGCAACGATGCTGGGCAGGCACAGCTTCAAGGCAGTGTTGGCATCATAGTGGCGTTTGAATTCCAGCAGTTCGGTCAGCAGCGTGCTCCACTTGCCCTTGGTGATACCCATGGAGAACAGCACAAGAAAGCTGTACAGCCCGGTCTTCTCCACCACCAGCCCGCGCTCCCAGAGAAACTTGCTGACCACCACCGCTGGAATGCCATGCTCACCTGGAACGCCGTCGGCACTCAGCCCTGGCATCACCAGGGTGACCTTGAGCGGGTCGAGCAGCACATAATCGTCAGCCACCTCGCCAAAGCCATGCCATTGCGCCCCCGGTTGCAGCAGCCAGTCCTGCGCGGCTAATTGGGTAATGCCCTCTGCTGCCGGCGGTTGCCAGATGCTGAACCACCAATCGCCTGCGGCGATGTGCTCGCGCAGGTTGGCCAGGGCACGCCTAAAGCTCAGCGCCTCGTCGAACATTTCCTGCAGCAGCGACCGCCCGGCGGGGCCCTCCATCATGGTCGACGCTACATCCAGTGACGCCAAGATGCTGTACTGCGGGGAAGTGGAGATGTGCATCATGAATGCTTCGTTGAAGCGGTCGCGGTCCAGTTGCCGCTGCGCACCGTCCTGCACGTGGATCATCGACGCCTGGCTGAAGGCTGCCAGCAGCTTGTGCGTCGAATGAGTGCTGAACACCAGCGGGCTCCCCTCCGTGCACTCGGTGCCCATGGCATAGCGGCCGGTGAAGAACTCGTGAAACGCCGCATAGGCGAACCAGGCCTCGTCGAAATGCAGCACCTCGGCGCTGCTGCCCAGGGCCTGCTTGATCAGCCCGGCGTGGTAGCACAGGCCGTCATAGGTGGAGTTGGTCACGACCGCCAGCTTGATGCGCGGTTCACGGCCCTTGGCCAAAGGGTTGGCCAGTATCTTGGACTGGATCGACTCGGGGCTGAACTCACTGAGAGGAATCGGCCCGATGATGCCTAGCTCATTGCGCTCCGGGCACAGGTAGATGGGGATGGCGCCCGTCATGATGATTGCGTGCACTACCGACTTGTGGCAGTTGCGATCCACCAGCACCAGGTCGTCGCGGCCGACCATGGCGTGCCAGACAATCTTGTTGGCGGTGGAGGTGCCGTTGATGACGAAGAACGTATGGTCGGCACCGAAGTTGCGCGCGGCGCGGGCTTCGGCCTCGGCCAAGGGCCCGGTATGGTCGAGCAATGAACCTAGCTCTGGCACCGAGACGGACAGGTCCGAGCGCAGCGTGTTCTCGCCAAAGAATTGATGGAAGGCCTGGCCCACCGGGCTTTTGCGGTAGGCCACACCACCGCCATGGCCGGGGGTATGCCAGGAATAGTTGGATTGTGCGGTGTGCTGCACCAGGGCCTTGAAGAAAGGCGGCAGCAGGCCGTCAAGGTAATTGTGCGCGGCACGGGCCACCTGGCGGGCCAGGAAGGGCACGGTGTCTTCGAACAGGTAGAGGATGCCGCGTAGCTGGTTGAGCTCGCTCATGGCCTCGGCGGGGGCGTTTTCCAGGGTGACCTGTTCGCCCAGGGCGAAGATCGGCAGGTTCGGCGCACGCTGGCGGGCCAGGCGAATCAGCTCGGCGATGTTCTGCAGCAGGTGGGTGTTTTCGCCAATGCCTTCAGCGGCGATCAGCATGCAGGCCAGCCCGTGATGGGTCGCGGCGACCAGGCGCGCTTCGGCGTTATCCGCGGCGGCGAGGATGGCGAAACCGTCCTGGCGCAGCTCTTCGGCGATCCCCCGCACGCGTTCGCCGGCAACGCTGTCGGCCTTGATGGCGCGGTGGACGATGAGGATCGGGAACTTGAGGTCCTTGTACATCAGGCGGCTACCTCCGAAGGACGGATCGTCCATCTCAGGGTAGTTGAGCCTGATGGTTTAAGTGCCGGCCCTGTCGCCGGCACGGACGATCAGCTAGCCGGCAGGTGTTTCGGTCAAGGCCTGCCACATCGAAGGCCCGCCCGCCGACTTGGCAATTGCCGCCAGGCGCTCGGCATGCGCCTCCAGCTCCTCGGCATTGGCCATGATCACCCGCCCTGGCGCACGCCCGGTAATGCGGCGAATCTCGCTGCCACCGCTGCCCTGGCCATCGTTGTCACCGTCCTGCCCGTTGCCCGCCAGCGAAAGGCTGGTCTGGCCACCGGTCATCGCCAGGTAGACGTCGGCCAACAATTCCGAGTCGAGCAATGCGCCGTGCAGCTCACGGCCGGAGTTGTCGATGTCGTAACGTTTGCACAGCGCGTCGAGGCTGTTGCGCTGGCCGGGGTGGCGGGCACGCGCCAGCAGCAAGGTATCGAGAATGGTGCAATGCTGCGAAATGTCGGCGCGGTCGCGCTGCCCCAGCAAGGCGAATTCGTTGTTGATGAAGCCGACGTCGAACGCCGCGTTGTGGATGACCAGCGTGGCGCCCTGGATGAATTCGAAGAACTCGTCGGCCACATCGGCGAAACGGGGTTTGCCGATCAGGAAGGCGTCCGTGATGCCGTGGACGTTGATCGCGCCCTCGTCACTCTCGCGGTCCGGCTGCAGGTACACGTGGAAATGCCGACCGGTCAGGCGCCGGCCCATGACTTCCACGCACCCGATCTCGATGATCCGGTGGCCTTCGCTGACCGGCATGCCGGTGGTTTCGGTATCGAGAATGACCAGGCGTTTATCTTGTTGCTGCTGCTCCACGCGGGGCGCTCCGACTTGCATCAGTTACAAAGCCGGGGATTGTACCCCAGCTCAACGCTTGGCGCGCACCTCGTCGACACCCCGGTTGGCCAGCTGGTCGGCGCGCTCGTTGCCAGGGTGGCCGATGTGCCCGCGCACCCACTTCCAGGTGACCTTGTGCCGGTTGACCTGCTCATCGAGCTGCTGCCACAGGTCGGCATTCTTCACCGGCTCTTTCGCGGCGGTCTTCCACCCGCGTTTCTTCCAGTTGACCATCCACTCGTTGATGCCCTTCATCACGTACTGCGAGTCGGTGGTCAGCACCACCTCGCATTCGCGCTTCAGCGCCATCAAACCCTGGATCGCAGCCATCAGCTCCATGCGGTTGTTGGTGGTTTCGCGCTCGCCGCCCCACAGTTCCTTTTCGACGCCCTTGTAGATCAACAGGACGCCCCAGCCGCCCGGGCCGGGATTGCCCTTGCAGGCACCATCGGTATACAGCTCGACGCTATCGCTCATGTACCACTCATGTTCAGTGCTTGTCGGTGTCAGGGCTTGCCGCAGTGCGGTTGACCTTGGCCAGAGGCAATGGCAGCAACTTGCCCATCGGCTCGCGGCGCTCCAGGCGCAGCGGCCTCAGGCCGACCACCATCTTGCGCGCCACCAGCAGGTAAACCCCGCCGCCCGAGCTTTGCCAACCGCCTGCAACCCGTTCCCAGCCCGCCAGGCGTTGTTGCCAGGCCGGCGAGGCAAGCGGCGGACGATAGCACCCGAAGCGGCGTTTCTCCAGCGCGAAGCCCAGCAGGTTGAGCCAGTCGCCGACCCGGGACGGCGAGATGCAGCGGGCCTTGCGCAACGCGCCATGGCTAAAGAAGTGGCGCACGCCCCAGCTGCTCCAGGGGTTGATGCCAACGATCAGCAGGTGGCCACCCGGGCGCACTGCGCTGGCTGCCTCGCGCAGCAGGCCATGGGGCGACAGGCTGAAGTCCAGGCCGTGCTGCAGCACGACCACGTCGGCGGCGTGCTCGCTCAACGGCCAGGCCTGTTCCTCGCAGACGATCTCCACCCCCGGCAACGGCGCCCCCAGGCGCACGTTGCGCTGCACCTGGGGTGCGCTGGGCGGCGCTTCGGCGCAGGGGCCGTAATGCACCAGGTAACCGCCGAAGAAGCGCCCGAGCTCTTCCTCCAGCAGTTTTTCCTCTTCCTTCAGCATCAGTTGGCCGAGTGGGCCGTTGAACCACTCACGGGCCAGGCTGATCAGTTCGACCCAATCCGGGTCGGCCTGGGCAAAGGCTTGGTCGGTCATTGCGCTCTCCCTCGAAGGTTCTCGCACCGCGCCATCGCGGCTAAGATGCCCTCATGTGCCACGCTTGGCGATACGGATCCGCACCATGATACAGATCGATGCTCTCCCCGCTTTCTCCGACAACTACATCTGGTTGTTACAGGATACTGCCAAACGACGCTGCGCGGTGGTCGACCCCGGTGATGCCGGCCCGGTGGAAGCCTGGCTGGCCGCCAACCCCGGCTGGGTGCTGGCAGACATCCTGGTGACCCACCATCACCAGGACCATGTCGGCGGTGTGGCACGGCTCAAGCAACTGACCGGCGCCCGCGTCTGCGGCCCGGCCAACGAGCAGATCCCCTGTCGCGACCTGGCCCTGGACGAGGGTGACCAGGTCACGGTGCTGGGCCTGACCTTCCAGGTACTGGCCGTGCCTGGCCACACCTTGGGCCATATCGCCTTCTTCAGCGCGCAGCCTGCCACACCCGTGCTGTTCAGTGGCGACACGCTGTTCGCCGCCGGTTGTGGGCGGATGTTCGAAGGTACGCCGGAGCAAATGCAGCCTGCCCTCGCCCGCCTGGCGGCGCTGCCTGAACAGACCGAAGTGTACTGCGCCCACGAATACACCTTGAGCAACCTGCGCTTCGCCAAGGCTGTCGAACCGCAAAACCCACACGTTCTGCAACGTTTCGAGGACGTTACCCGGTTGCGCGCCGACAATCGCATCACCTTGCCATCAACCATAGGCCTGGAACGGCTGACCAACCCCTTTTTGCGTACCTCTGAAACATTAGTTAAACAAAAAGCAGACGAATGGAAGGGACGTTCAAACGACACGCAGGTCACTGTTTTTGCTGCCTTGAGGTCTTGGAAGGACAGCTTCTGATAACCTGAAGATATATCGCAAAGTGCCACGGAAGGTTGACCCGGCTGGATGCGGTTCCTAGAATCGCCGAAATTTTTTGCCCGGATACCTGTCCCAGCCGATGTCTTCCCGTAGCCGCAGAACCTCTCATTCAGTCGCCTTGACGCGCCTGGCCCAAATCAGTGCGCTGGCGCTGGCCGCCACCCTGGTGGGCTGCCAGAGCACCCGTCAGCTCGACGAATCCGACAGTGTTCGCGCACACAGCTACCAGGCGCGGATCAAGCACAAGCCAGCCCCGCTCGCGGTGAAACCCGTCGAGCAGGCGCCACAGGATGTGTGGGAACGCATGCGCCAGGGCTTCGCGCTGCAGGACAGCATCGACGTCAACCCGCGCATCGAGCAGCAGCGCCTGTGGTTCGCCAGCAACCCGACCTTCATCGAGAGCGCAGGCGAACGCGGCAGCCTCTACCTGCATTACATCGTCGAGCGTCTCGAAGAGCGCAACATGCCGCTGGAGCTGGCCCTGTTGCCCGCCATCGAAAGCGCCTACAACCCGATGGCCTACTCCCGCGCAAGCGCCGCAGGCATGTGGCAGTTCATGCCCGCGACCGGCCGCCACTTCAACCTGCGCCAGACCAATTTCTACGACGGCCGCCGCGACGTCACCGCGTCGACCAATGCCGCGCTGGACTACCTGACGCGCCTGCACGACATGTTCAACGGCGACTGGCTGCTGGCCCTGGCCGCTTACAACGCCGGGGAAGGCACCGTCAGCCGGGCCATCGAGCGCAACGAGAAGCTCGGCCTGCCGACCGACTACTGGAACCTGCCCCTGCCGCAGGAAACCCGCGACTACGTGCCCAAGCTGCTGGCCCTGTCGCAGGTGGTGTCGACCCCCGAGGCCTATGGCGTAAACCTCAACCCGATCGCCAACGAACCCTACTTTGAAGCCGTCGCCATCAACGACCGCCTCGACCTGTCGCGGGTCGCCGCCTTCGCCAACATCGACGAAGACGAGCTGATCCAGCTCAACCCGGCGTTCAAGAAGCGCATGACCGTGGACGGCCCCAAGCAACTGCTGGTGCCGACCGCCAAGGCGCAACTGCTGTCCGCCAGCCTGTCCAACCTCAAGCCAGAACAACTGGTCAGCCTGCAGCCGAACAAGGCCGTGTTCGCCCGCGCCGTGGCCGAAGGCAAGGCGCCGGCAACCGCGCGCAGCTACCGGGTGAAGCGTGGCGACAACCTGAGCACCATCGCCAAGGCCAACCGCGTGTCGGTCAAGGACATCCAGCGCTGGAACAAGCTGCCGGGTAACCGCGTGAAGGCCGGCCAGGTGCTGGCATTGCGCGGCGGCAATGCGCCGAGTGCAGCGGGTAACCGCGTCGCAGCGTCCTCGAAGCGCTCGACCCAGTACAAGGTGCGCAAGGGTGACTCGCTGTATTTGGTGGCAAAACGTTTCAATGTCGAGATGCAACACCTCAAGCGCTGGAATCCGCGCAGCGGGCATGCGCTGAAGCCAGGCCAGACCCTGACCGTCTACCTGTCGCATTGATGTAGCACTGTGGGAGCGGCCTCGTGTCGCGAAAGGGCTGCGCAGCAGCCCCGATGTTCTTGCAGCGGCATTGAAACCGGGGGCCGCATTGCGGCCCTTTCGCGACACAAGGCCGCTCCCACAGGCTGAGCGCCCACGCTCAAATCTGCCTCAGGCACACCCTTTTTCCAACCCCGCCAAGCTGTTACTGTACGCCGACCAAAGCCCAACGCCTCTGGATCGGATGCCGACTTGATACGTCCCCTCCTGCTGTCACTCAGCCTGGCCTTGAGCTTTCCCGCAGCCGCGATGGTGAGCGAAAGCCACGGATACGCGCAGTTCGGCACGCTCAAGTACCCAGCCACATTCACCCACTTCGATTGGGTCAACCCGCAAGCGCCCAAAGGCGGTACCTTGCGGGCCATGGCATTCGGCACGTTCGACACGCTCAACCCCTACACCTTCAAGGGCTCCAGCCCGGTCACCACGCCGAATTTCTTGCAGTACGGCATCAGCGAGCTGAACGAGACGCTGATGGTGGGCACCGGCCAGTACGACCCTTCAGGTGACGAACCTACTTCCAGCTACGGCCTGATCGCGCGCTCGGTGGAGTACAGCGAGGACCGCAGCTGGGTGGTGTTCAATCTGCGCCCGGAAGCCCGCTGGCATGACGGCCAGCCGATCACTTCGGCGGACGTGGCCTTTTCCTACCGCACCTTGCTCAAGGAAGGCCACCCGATCTACCGCACCAACCTGCAGGAAGTACAGCGCGTCGACATCCTCAGCCCAATGCGCATCCGCTTCGTCTTCAAGCGCGCTGGTAACCCGCTGCTGATCCTGCGCCTGGGTGAAATGCCCGTGCTGCCCAAGCACTATTGGCAAGGCCGCGACTTCCAGGCCACCACCTTCGAGCCACCACTGGGCAGCGGCCCCTACCGCATCACCCAGGTGCAACCAGGCCGGCGCCTGGTGTTCGAGCGGGTGAAGCGCTACTGGGGCAAAGACCTGGCAGTGAACCGCGGTAAATACAACTTCAACCGCGTCGAGTACGAGTTCTACCGTGACGCTACTGTGGCGTTCGAAGCCTTCAAGGCCGGCGAGTTCGACATTTATATCGAGCACCAGGCGAAGAACTGGGCCAACGGGTACAACTTCCCGGCCGTGCGCCGTGGCGAAGTGATCAAGGCCCAGATCCCTCACCGCATCCCGACCCAGACCCAGGGCCTGTTCATGAACAGCCGCCGGGCCACCTTCAGCGACAGTCGGGTGCGTCAGGCGCTGGGCCTGATGCTCGATTTCGAGTGGACCAACCGCGCCCTGTTCAGCAGTGCCTACCGCCGCTCGACCAGCTATTACCCCAACAGCGAGTTTGCGGCCGCAGGCTTGCCGACGGGCAAGGAGTGGCTGCTGCTGGCGCCGCTGCGCGACCAGTTGCCAGCAAAGCTGTTCACCCAGCCCTACCAGGTGAGCCACACCGACGGGCGCGGCATCAGCCGCCGAACCCTGCGCCAGGCCTTGGGCTTGCTCAATCAGGCCGGCTGGAATCTCGACGGCCAACGCCTGGTAGACAAGAACGGCAAGCAGCTGCGCATGGAGCTGCTGCTGGTGAACCCTAACCTCGAACGCATTCTGCAGCCTTATGTCGAAAACCTGGCCAGCATCGGCATCGACGCCCATTTGCGCACCGTCGACCGTGCCCAGTACAAACAACGCCTGGACCAGTTCGACTTCGACATGATCCTGATGACCCTGAGCCAGACCCTGAGCCCCGGCCTCGAACAGTGGCTGTACTTCCACTCAAGCCAGGCCGCGACGAAAGGCAGCAAGAACTATGCTGGGGTCAAGGACCCGGTGGTCGACCACCTGCTCGACACCTTGCTCGCCGCGCGCACCCGCGACGACCAGGTCGCCGCCGCCCGCGCCTTGGACCGCGTGCTTTCATGGCAGTACTACATGATCCCCAACTGGTATCTCGACAATCACCGCCTGGCCTACCGCAACCGGTTCGGCTTCGTCACCACGCCGCCCTACACCCTCGGGCTGAACACCTGGTGGCTAAAGACTTCGGAGAAAGCCCAATGATGCCCAGCAACCGCCTGCGCCAGCTGGCAGGCAGCCTGTTGCTCGCCTGCCTGAGCCTGCCGGCCCTGGCCGCACCGCAACACGCACTGACCCTCTACGATGAACCGCCGAAGTACCCAGCCAGCTTCGCGCATTTCGACTATGTGAACCCCGATGCGCCCAAGGGCGGCACCTTCCGTCAGTCCAGCTTCGGCGGGTTCGACAGCCTCAACCCGTTCATCAACAAGGGCGTCGCCGCCGAAAACGTCAGCGCCATCTACGACACCCTGATGCGCCAGAGCCTGGACGAGCCGTTCACCGAGTACGGCTTGGTGGCCGGCAAGATCGAAAAAGCCCCGGACAACAGCTGGGTGCGCTTCTACCTGCGCCCCGAGGCACGTTTCCACGACGGCCACCCCATGCGCGCCGATGACGTGGTATTCACCTTCAACGCCCTGATCAAGGACGGCGCACCGCTGTACCGGCAGTACTACGGCGACGTCGCCGAAGTGGTTGCCGAAGACCCGCTGCGCGTGCTGTTCAAGTTCAAGCACAGCAACAACCGCGAACTGCCGCTGATCCTCGGTCAACTGCCTGTGCTGCCCAAGCACTGGTATGAAGGCCGCGATTTCAACCGCGGCAACCTGGAGATCCCGCTGGGCAGCGGCCCGTACAAGATCACCGAGGTCAAGGCCGGCCGTTCGATCCGTTACGAACGGGTCAAGGACTACTGGGCAAAGGACCTGCCGATCAACCGTGGCCAGTTCAATTTCGATGCCATGACCTTCGACTCCTACCGCGACAACACCGTCGCCCTCGAGGCGCTCAAGGCCGGCCAGTACGACTACGGCCTGGAGGTCAGTGCAAAAAACTGGGCCACTGCGTACAACGTGCCGGCGGTACGTGACGGCCGCCTGATCAAGGAAGAACTGCCCAACGGCAACCCCACCGGCATGCAGGGTTTCATTTTCAACCTGCGCAAGCCGGTGTTCCAGGACATCCGCGTGCGCCAGGCGCTGAGCCTGCTGCTGGACTTCGAGTGGACCAACAAGCAACTGTTCAACGGCGCCTACACCCGCACCGGCAGCTACTTTGAAAACTCCGACATGGCCGCCAAGGCCCTGCCCTCCCCAGACGAACTGAGAATCCTCGAACCGCTGCGCGGCAAGGTGCCCGAGCAGGTGTTCAGCGAGGCCTTCCACAACCCGGTCACCGACGGCAGCGGCATGATCCGCGAGCAGCAGCGCCAGGCTTACAAATTGCTGCAGGACGCTGGTTGGAAGATCGTCAACGACAAGATGGTCGACAAGGACGGCAAGCCGGTCGCCATCGAGTTTCTGCTGGCCCAGACGGAGTTCGAGCGCATCCTGTTGCCGTTCAAGCGCAACCTGGCTGACCTGGGCATCGACCTGAACATCCGCCGTGTCGACGTTTCGCAATACATCACACGCCTGCGTTCACGCGACTTCGACATGATCGTCGGTGGTTATCCGCAGTCCAACTCGCCCGGTAACGAACAGCGCGAGTTCTGGTCCAGCGTGGCGGCGGACAACCCCGGCAGCCGCAACTTCATGGGCCTGCGCGACCCGGCCATCGACCAACTGGTCGAGCAACTGATCAACGCCGACTCGCGCCAGAGCCTGATCAACCACTGCCGCGCCCTCGACCGCGTGCTGCTGTGGGGCTACTACGTGATCCCCAACTGGCACATCAAGACCTGGCGCGTGGCCTACTGGAACCATATCGGCCACCCCAAGGTTTCGCCCAAGTACGACGTCGGCATCGACACCTGGTGGATCAAGCCAGGCGTCACGCCTGCCGTGACCGAAGCGCCCGTGGAAGAGGCCAACTGACATGCTGGCCTACATCCTGCGCCGCCTGCTGCTGATCATCCCGACCCTGTTCGGCATCCTGGTCATCAACTTCATCATCGTTCAGGCCGCCCCCGGCGGCCCGGTGGAACAGATGATCGCCAAACTCGAAGGCTTCGAAGGCGCCACCAGCCGCATTGCCGGTGGCAGCGCCGAGGTGGCCGTGGCCGGTTCCAACTACCGCGGCGCCCAGGGGCTTGACCCGGCCTTGATCGCCGAAATCGAGCGCATGTACGGCTTCGACAAGTCGCCGCCCGAGCGCTTGTGGATCATGGTCAAGAACTACGCACAGCTGGACTTCGGCGACAGCTTCTTTCGCGATGCCAAGGTCATCGACCTGATCATGGAGAAGATGCCCGTGTCGATCTCGCTGGGGCTGTGGAGCACATTGATCATGTACCTGGTGTCGATCCCGCTGGGGATCGCCAAGGCGGTGCGTCACGGCAGCCATTTCGACGTCTGGACCAGCTCGGCAATCATCGTCGGCTACGCCATCCCCGCGTTCCTGTTCGCCATCCTGCTGATCGTGCTGTTCGCCGGTGGCAGTTACTTCGACTGGTTCCCGCTGCGCGGGTTGACCTCGAACAACTTCGACGAGCTGTCTACCACCGGCAAGGTGCTCGACTACTTCTGGCACCTGGTACTGCCCATCACCGCATTGGTGATCGGCAACTTCGCCACCATGACCCTGCTGACCAAGAACAGCTTCCTCGACGAGATCAACAAGCAGTACGTGGTCACCGCCAAGGCCAAGGGCCTCAGCCGCCCGCGCGTGCTCTACGGCCACGTGTTCCGCAACGCCATGCTGCTGGTGATCGCCGGCTTCCCCTCGGCATTCATCGGCATCTTCTTCACAGGCTCCTTGCTGATCGAGGTGATCTTCTCCCTCGACGGCCTGGGCCTGATGAGTTTTGAAGCCGCGATCAACCGCGACTACCCGGTGGTGTTCGGCACCCTGTTCATCTTCACCCTGCTGGGGCTCGTGGTGAAACTGATCGGCGACCTCACCTACACCCTGGTCGATCCGCGCATCGACTTTGCCAGCCGGGAGCACTGACATGGCCTTGTCCCCTCTCAATCGTCGGCGCTTCGAGCGCTTCAAGGCCAACCGCCGGGGCTGGTGGTCGCTGTGGCTGTTCCTGATCCTGTTCGGCCTGAGCCTGGGCGCCGAGCTGATCGCCAACGACAAACCGATTGCCGTGCGCTACGACGGCGAGTGGTATTTCCCAGCCTTCAAGCGCTACCCGGAAACCACCTTCGGTGGCGAATTCCCGTTGGAGGCCAACTACAAGAGCCCCTACATCCGCGAACTGCTGGCCAAAAAGGACAGCTTCGTGCTGTGGGCGCCGATCCCGTTCAGCTACCAGAGCATCAACTACGACCTGCGCGTGCCCGCCCCCGCTCCGCCCTCGGCGGACAACCTGCTGGGCACCGACGACCAAGGCCGCGACGTGCTGGCGCGGGTGATCTACGGATTCCGCATCTCGGTGCTGTTCGCCCTCACCCTGACCCTGCTCAGCTCCGTTGTCGGCGTGATCGCCGGCGCACTGCAAGGCTTCTACGGTGGCTGGGTCGACCTGGTCGGCCAGCGCTTTCTGGAGATATGGTCCGGTTTGCCGGTGCTGTACCTGCTGATCATCCTGGCCAGCTTCGTACAGCCCAACTTCTGGTGGTTGCTGGGCATCATGCTGCTGTTCTCGTGGATGAGCCTGGTGGACGTGGTGCGCGCCGAGTTCCTGCGCGGGCGCAACCTCGAATACGTGCGCGCCGCCCGCGCCCTGGGCATGCGCAATGGCGCGATCATGTACCGGCACATCCTGCCCAATGCGATGATCTCGACCATGACCTTCATGCCGTTCATCCTCACCGGCGCCATCGGCACCCTCACTGCCCTGGACTTCCTCGGCTTCGGCCTGCCACCCGGCGCGCCGTCGCTGGGCGAGCTGGTCGCCCAGGGCAAGTCCAACCTGCAGGCGCCGTGGCTGGGCATCAGCGCCTTCGCCGTGCTGGCGATCATGTTGAGCCTGCTGGTATTCATCGGCGAGTCCGCCCGCGATGCCTTCGACCCGAGGAAGTGAAATGAGTGAACAGAACCTGATCGAAGTGCGCGACCTGGCGGTGGAATTCGTTACCGGCGACCAGGTAAACCGGGTGGTCGACGGCATCAGCTTCGATATCCGCAAGGGTGAAACGTTGGCGCTGGTGGGCGAAAGCGGCTCGGGCAAGTCCGTGACTGCCCACTCGATTCTGCGCCTGCTGCCCTACCCGTTGGCTCGCCACCCAAGCGGCACCATCGGCTATGAGGGCAAGGACCTGCTGCAGCAAGGCGAAAAAGCCATGCAGCGCATTCGCGGCAACCGCATTGCGATGATCTTCCAGGAGCCGATGACCTCGCTGAACCCGCTGCACTGCATCGAAAAGCAGATCAACGAAATTCTTCTGATACACAAAGGCCTCACCGGCAAAGAGGCCACGGCGCGCACGCTGGAGCTGCTGGAACTGGTAGGCATTCCAGAGCCGCGCAAGCGCCTGAAGGCCTTGCCCCACGAACTGTCCGGCGGGCAGCGCCAGCGGGTGATGATTGCCATGGCGCTGGCCAACGAGCCGGAGCTGCTGATTGCCGATGAACCGACCACGGCCCTCGACGTGACCGTGCAGTTGAAGATCCTGGACCTGCTCAAGGAACTGCAGGCGCGGCTGGGCATGGCGCTGCTGCTGATCAGCCATGACCTCAACCTGGTGCGGCGCATTGCCCACCGGGTGTGCGTGATGCAGCGCGGCAAGATTGTCGAGGAGGCCGATTGCGCAACCTTGTTCAGCGCGCCGCAGCACCATTACACGCAGATGCTGATCAATGCCGAACCCAGCGGTGGCCCTGCGCACAACCCTGTGGGGGCACCGCTGCTGGAGGTAAATGACCTGAAGGTGTGGTTCCCGATCAAGAAAGGGTTGCTGCGGCGCACGGTCGACCACGTAAAAGCGGTGGACGGGATCAACTTCAGCTTGCCGCAAGGGCAGACGCTGGGGATTGTCGGTGAGTCCGGGTCGGGCAAGTCGACGCTGGGGTTGGCGATCTTGCGCTTGATCTCAAGCCAGGGTGGCATCCGCTTCCACGGGCAGTCACTCGAAGGGTTGAACCAGAAGGAAGTACGGCCCCTGCGCCGGGAGATGCAGGTGGTGTTTCAGGACCCGTTTGGCAGCCTGAGCCCACGGATGTGTGTGGCAGATATCGTTGGCGAGGGGCTGCGCATCCACAAGATCGGCACCGCCGAAGAACAGGAAGCGGCGATTATCGCCGCGCTGGAGGAAGTGGGACTGGACCCGCGTACCCGCCACCGTTACCCCCATGAGTTCTCCGGTGGCCAGCGCCAACGTATCGCCATTGCCCGAGCACTGGTGTTGAAGCCGGCATTGATTCTGCTGGATGAACCGACCTCGGCGCTGGACCGGACGGTACAGCGCCAGGTCGTGGAGTTGCTGCGCAATCTTCAGCAAAAGTACAACCTGACGTATCTGTTCATCAGCCATGACCTGGCGGTGGTCAAGGCGTTGAGTCATCAGCTTATGGTGATCAAGCACGGGCATGTGGTGGAACAGGGTGACGCGCAGGCCATCTTCCATGAGCCCCAGCATCCGTACACCCGCAAACTGCTGGAAGCCGCGTTCCTCAAAGTAGAGGCGGTCGGCACCCAGCAATAGTTTGCAAAAGCCTACCTTGCAAGCCCTGTAGGAGCGGGCTTGCCCGCGATCACGGGCAAGCCCGTGCCATTCGGCCCAGCCCGACCACTTGAAATCTCAGCAGCAGAAAATCGACGGGTTGATCTGCCAGGCGTCAGAAATCAATCGTGCCCGAGAACTTCACCAACCGCGGATCGCCCTGGGTCATGTAACCGCCATTGGCCGAGGCCCAGTAGTTCTTGTCGGTGAGGTTTTCAACGTTCACCCGTAGTGTCAGGTCTTTCTCGGCGAGCTTCAGCTTGTACCGGGCGCCGGCGTCGAAGCGGTTCCAGGTCGGCAGGCTGAGGTTGTTGGCGGCGTCGACGTACTGACCACCGGTGCGCAACATCCGAGCGTTGAGCGCCAGGCCAGGGACGCCGGGCACATCCCAGTCCACGCTGGCGTTCAGCTGGAAGGTCGGCACGCCGATGGCGTGATTGCCGTCGTTGGTACCGTTCAGGGTTTTCTTCTGCTCAGACGTCATGCGCGTACCGCCCGCCATCAGGCGCAGGCCTGCGATGGGTTCGCCATACACACTCAGCTCCAGGCCTTTGTTGACCTGCTCGCCATCGCGGATATAGGTGTTACCCTGGGTATAGCCATCCGACGGCTTTTCGATGCGGAACACCGCAAGGTTCGCGCCATAGGTCTGCTTGTCCAGCTTGATGCCCGCCTCAAGCTGTTTGGTGCGACCGGGTGGGAACATCTGACCCGCGTTGACGGTGTTGGCCGGCGCGGTCGGGCCCTGGGCCAGGCCCTCGATACGGTTCGCGTACAACGAGATGCTGTCGGTCGCCTTGAACACGATGCCATAGACCGGTGTCGTGACGCCTTTCTCATAGGGGTCGCCATTGCGGCTGCCATCTTTGGAGGGGTTGATAGCGCTGCTGGGGCTGGTGCCATCGTAAAAGTAATTTTCCACCCGCAACTGCTGGCGGCGTACGCCGTAGGTCAGCAGCAGCCGGTCGTCGAACATGCCGACCGTGTCGGAAATGGCAATGCTGCGGTTACGGGTTTTACCGGTCACACCTGGGTCACCCATCTCGCCACCCGTGCTACTCACATCCGTCGGCTTCGTCAGCGCCACAGGGTTGTAGATATTCGTGTTGCCTGCGGTGGAGCGATAGAAGGTGTAGGCGTTTTTCTGCTGCGTCCACAGGGTTGTGGCGCCCACTGCGATCTGATGGCTGAAGGGGCCGGTCTGCAGGCGGCCGTTGAGACCGGCGCTGAAACTGGTGTTGTCCTCACCGTGAACGATATCCGACCCGGAGAGCGTGGCCAGGCCGCTATTGCCGACCAGCACTGGCGTGCCGTAGGTACCGTGCTCGCGGGTATGCCGGGCGCCGCCGGCCAGGTAGGCGGTCCAGCTGTCGTTCAAGTCCCATTCGCCACGGGCCATGCCGAAGGTGTCTTCCGACTCGCTGTAGGTCCAATCCTGGCCGTAGTTGCGGCTGGCGTCTGGCGCCGTCGGCACTTTGCTGGCTGTGCCCGGGCGCACCGAATTGCGCAGGTGGTTGATGCGCTGCTTCTGGTAGCCGACGTCGGTCGAAACGCGGAAGCCGTCGCCGCGGTAGTCCAGGCCGGCAGTGAACAGCTTGGTGCGCTGGTCCTGGTCATCGACGGCAGTTTCGCCTTCGCGCTGGCTCAGGTTAAGGCGTGCGCCAAAGCGGTTGTCTTCGCCAAAGCGCTGGCCGATGTCCAGGTGCTCGCCGATGCGCCCATCGGAGCTGATGTCCTGGGTGTAGCGGCGGGTCGGCACGTCGTCGGCGCGCTTGGGTTGCAGGTTGACGTTACCGCCCAGGCCGGTGCCGGTCGGGCTCACACCGTTGAGAAAGGCATTGGGGCCTTTGAATACCTCGACCCGCTCCACACCGTCGGTGGACATGATCTGGCGCGGCAGAATGCCGTACAGCCCATTGAACGAAATGTCGTCCCCGGCCAGCGGCAGGCCACGGATCACGAAGACCTTGGACTGGTTACCGAAACCATACGACTCGCGCACTGACGGGTCATTGGCCAGTACATCGCCGATGTCCTCGGCCTGCTGATCCTCAATCACCTTTGACGTGTAGCTGGTCATGGTGAACGGGACATCCATGTTGTCCTGGTTGCCCAACACCCCCATCTGCCCACCTCGTGCGACCTGGCCACCGGCAAATGCCTCCGGCAGCGCATTGGGGCTGGGCTTCACGGCATCGGCGTTGACGTCGGTGGCTTCGAGCTGGATCGGTTCGCCAGCGTGCGCCATCAACGTTACGGAACAGCAGAGCGCCAGCAAGGCTGGGCGTGATGGAAAGCGAGACGCCATCGTTCGAATCCTGACAGGGAGTAGAGAATAGGAGTGAGGACGTAAATGTTAATGCTTCGCAAATACAAACATCAACATGCAATGCGGCCAAATGCCATGTACTGGACAAGCGGCGTCTGAAGTCTTCACCGGGCGAGCATGCTAAAGCGCTGGCGACAACGCGTATTGGAGCGATGTGCTCTGCCGGGGGAGTTGCTCCCCGGCGCTTTGCAGGCTTGGCTTCAGGCTTGGGCGGCTTTGCCCACCTCTATTTCGCAGTCGGCCGCCATCCCCTCGCGCATCCGCTGTGCATCCCGGCTGAAGCACCGCGACGCCGCCAACAGAAACACCATAGTCAGCATCAGCGCCACGGGTATCAGGTACATGGCGTCATGCAGCCCTTCGGCTTTGAACGCCTCGTTCATTACTGTTTCCCCCGCCGCGTCCATCGCGGCCACGGCGAAGTGGTCCGACAGCCCCCCGACCACCACCGGGCCCAAGCCGCCGCCGAGCAGATACAGGCCGGCGAAGTACAGGGCCATGGCCGTGGCCCGCAGGCGGGGTTGCACTACGTCCTGGATTGCGGTGTACACACAGGTGTAGAAGTTGTACGAAAACAGCCAACCGACACCGAAAACTGCCACAAACAGGCCCAGTTCGATACGCCCGGCGTGCAGCGCCCAGGCGGTGGCCAGCGTTGCCACCAGCATGCTTACCACGGCGAACAGCAGCCGACCGTTGGCGAACCGCTGATGCACCTTGTCGGCCACCCAGCCGCCGAGGGTCAACCCCACTAGGCCGGTCAGGCCGACGATCATGCCGGTGGCCACCGCTGCCTGCTGCAGGGGCAATTCGAAGTAGCGCTGCAGCATCGGCACCATGAACGAATTGCAGGCGTAGGACGCAAAATTGAAGGTCAGGCCGGCCAGCACCAGCCAGGCGAATGTAGGCACGCTGAGTACCCGGCGTAGGGGGTGGTCCACTGGCGCCTGGGAAACGGCTACCGCCTCCGCCGCGCCACGTGCGGGCTCGCGGATCATGAACAGGAACAGCGCCAGCAGCACGCCGGGCACCGCGGCGATGAAGAACGGTGCTCGCCAGCTGCCGAAGGCCTGGACCATGGCGCCGATGGTGAAAAAGGCCAGCAACAAGCCCAACGGCAGGCCGAGCATGAAAATGCCCATTGCCCTCGCCCGCCGCTCGGCGGGAAACAAATCGCCGATCAGCGAGTTGGCGGCGGGCGCGTAACTGGCCTCACCGATGCCCACCCCCATGCGTACCAGCAGGAAACTCCAGAAACTGCCGACCATGCCGTTGACCGCCGTCAGCCCGCTCCAGGCCATCAGCCCCCAGCCCATCAAGCGGCTGCGTGAACCGGTGTCGGCCATGCGCGCCAGCGGCAGGCCGGCGATGGCGTATACCAAGGTGAAGGCGGTGCCGATCAGGCCGATCTGGAAGTCGCTGAGGTGCCACTCCAGGCGGATCGGTTCGATGATGATGGCGGGGATAGTGCGATCGAAGAAGTTGAACAGGTTGGCCAGGAACAGCAGAAACAGAATGCGCCAGGCGTTGCTCGCTTGGGTGGCGGTCGGCATTGTCGGGTCCCTCGTTATTGTTGTTCGGGGCTTCCAGCACGCCTGACGAATCTACCGGGGGATCGAGGATCCGTCTGCCAACATTGACAGCGCTGATAACGTGGAATGGGGATCGCCGCGTCTATCCCGGTTCAGCGCGCTCCAAATGGCTATCTGCAGAAACTTCCTACAGCGTTTTAGGAAGCCGAGAAGTCCCCCGCGAATGCCTTCCTCGTTAGTGTTGAGGGCCTCGTTCATCTGCGACAGGGCCTTCTCATGCCGAATCAGTCCAGCCAACGCTTCCAGCCGCTCGATCCCAACTCGGCCGGCCCATCTGATTCAGCAGAAAACCTGTACCTGCTGCTGAATCCACTGGGCAACTGCAAGCCGGAACACCCGCTGAGTCTGTCGTCCCTGAGCCATGCGCTAGGTCGCCAGGCCATAGTCCGCGTTCCTCGCGCCGACCTGTCCTCGCCCAGGCTGTTTCCAGCCCTCGTGCAGTTTCCTGTCAACGACGACTCGGCGTCAGCGTTCCTGGCGATCACCGCAGCCTACGCTGCCCGCGAGATGGCAGCCAGGCAGCAGTATGTCTGCGCCTGGCTGACCAGTGAGCAGCCAGCCGAGGCCATTGCCCAGCATATTGCCCGGCAATGCCATGCGTTGCGGCCCGCGGAAAAAGGGACCGTGGTGCCCTGGTTCGAACCCCTGCGCATCGCATTGCTCCGGGCAGTCATGAGAAACGCAGGCGAGGTAATGGGGCCCATACGGACCTGGTTCTATCCCGAAGTCGGCGGCGGGCTGGTGAAGTTCGAGGGCAGGCCATCGGTGGGTGAGCTGACGGTGCCGGAGGTCGCCAGGCAAGCCCAGCGATGGGCACCGCAGATCAAGCATTTTCTCGAAGCATGGCGTGCATTGAACACGTCAGTGAAAGCGTATTCCCCCTGGCGATGGTCCGGGCCCTCCGGGCTACCCGGCCAGGCCTCAACCCATGCCTGGAACCTCATACACGACGCTTACCAGCGGGGCCTGAGCAACCCCGCAGACATCCACTGCCTGAACCTGCACAGGGTTATGGTCCACCCGCTGCTTCTGCATCACCCAGCGATTCAGCAGGACGTGGCGCAAGCAGTCGCGGGCAACCAGCCGCTGACAGCCCGGTTCGCGGGTTATGACGACCATGGGTGGTCACGAATTGTCGCCGCACTGCCTCAGGCAAGGTGCTATTCATGAGCATAAGCAAAGCCATCGACCTCACCCTGCGCCAGGCAATCCCCAACCCGGGCTCCACCTGCAATGCCTGCCAACGCTCCGGCCTGCCCATTCTGCTGTTGCGCACGGCCTATGCCCCGCACCCTCGCAAAACCCAGTCCTACCGCCTTGCCGCAGACAGCGAGATCACCTATTTGCCGATGCGCGCCGACCAGTTGCGCATCCTGCGCCAGGGGTACGTTTACGTCCTGCTCGATCAGCAGGTCTGGCACGCCTACCAGGTCACGCCAGAGGGCGCACTGCGCCAGTTCTCGGCATTGCAACCGCCGCTGGCACCGGGTGAGCCGCTGCCTGAACATTGCGCAACGCAGCATCACGACGTGACTGCATCCTTCATCAATATCGACACCCTGCTGTACGCCAGGGCCTGGATCGCATTCGCCAACGACCCATGGCCCACTGAGGTGCTGGACCGCTATCGGCAAGGCATTGCCGGTAATGACCCCGACGCGAGCGACCGCTTTGTCGAGCTGGACCTGAACATTGCCCGCAACGACCCCGCCAGCGTCGGCATCGCCATGACCGCAACCGATCTCGGCCTGGGCGACGTGCTCGAATACACAGCCCCGTACGCCGGCAACTACAGCAGTGCCCATGGTTTCTACCCGCGCTTGAACCGCCTGCCGGAAACCCGCAACCATGTGCGCAGCACCATCGAGCATGAGCAGTTGCCCAACGGTGTGCTGGCCCTGACCCTGCCTGATCCGGTCGGCCTGGTCATGGAGTGCAACGCCCAACGCACCGCCTGGTTTCAGGCCATGCAGCAATGGCGCGCCGAGCCCCAGCGCCACTTCGACTATTTCACCTCCCAGGCCCTGCTGGGCATCCGTGAACTGCACCATGCCCAGGCCATGGCGCAGGCAGTCGAAGACACCGAGCACGAAGCCAGGCGGGTCGAGCAGTGGAACGACAGCCCGATCGGCACCAAGGCTTACCTTCCGCCGATAAACGTCGAAGCCCAGGCACCGCGCGCCATTGAACGCAAACAACAGCAAGCCCGTGAACGCCTGGAGCAGCGCTACGACGAACGCGCGCGGGCTGCCTTCCAGGCTGACTACGACCGTGAGCTGCAGCACTGGCAAGCGAAGGTCGACGAAGTCGGCAAGCTGTACGCCCATCACTTCACCAGCCGCGCGTTCCAGCTGATCGGTCACCGGGACTACAGCGCCAACAGCCCGCTGTCGGTCGAAGACTTCATCGCCATGGTGGCTGCCTGCCTGGCGGGCGGTCCGACTGAAGCGCTGGCGCCTGCCGACACGGCGCTTGGCGCAACCCAGCACATCTGGCAGCAACTGCTGGAAGACCACCAGAGCCTGCTGTACCAGGCATTGCTGGCAAAGAACAAGGCACTCTTGCAGCAACTGGTGGAAGCCCTGTCGGGCGATGACCTTGGCAAGGTGTATGACGCCGTCAAGGCCATGGCCGGCAGCAATGAAGGCCGGCTGTTGATGATCAAGCCGGTGCAGGATGCCATCGGCCAACTGCTCGCGGCGACCGCCAGTGCCAGCAACGCCCTGGGCCAACATGCCACCGAGCAGACCCGCAAGCTGATCGGCCATGTGCACAGCGCGGCGTTTCTGCTCTATGCCGGCCAGCCTGTGACCCAGGTCAGGCTCTCGTTGACGTTGGGCGAGTACATGGGCCTGCTCAATGAAGCCCTGCAGGAGCGCACCGACGCGTTCCTGGGCCAGCTCGACAAACAGTTTCGCGAACCTGCCGCGCGCAAGGTGCGGGCCATGGTACTCAGCGGCGCGATCAACATCGCGGCGGCGGGCAATCGCAGCCAGATGGTCGAGGTGATGGTCTGGACGCTGGAAAGTGCCGAGAGCCTGCAGGCGCGCTTGGTGAAATTGCGCGAAGGGGCGGCGGGCGGTGTCGGTGATTGGGTGCGTAGTATCGCACTGGGAACCGACACATTGATGCGCGGCGCCTCTGAAGTGGCGCAAGGCCTGAAGGTCAGCGCAACAGCGGCGCGGAGTGTGGCAAGCGATGCTTTTCGTGGGCTGCGAGGGGCAGCAGCAAGCCCAGGCAGCGCCGGCCTTCTGCTGGCGATGGGGGGCGTATGGTTCCAACAGGACAGCTTGCGCAGGAACTTTGAGGCGCTGCAGAACACGTCGCAGGGTGATACTGAAGCACTGGCCGCGATATGGTCTTCTTCACTGGGTGTACTGGGTGCCAGTGTGGAAGCGACAGGGATTACTGCTCAACTGCTTAAACCCCAGATAACTGTGCCTGGAATATCTTCAAAAACTCAACTCGGAAGCCGGCTTGCCAAATTTGGCGGGGCTATTTCTGCCTTGGCAGGAATAATGGACGGCATCCAATATTTCTATCAAGGTGCCAAAGCAGTCAGCCACGGCGACGATACCGCGGCTCGACGATACAACGCCGCTGGCATCATCGCACTATTGGGTTCAGGCTCTGGCGTTTACGCAGCATTCTTTTCGAGCTCGTTACTAGGCCCACTAGGAATCTCAATTATCCTTGGTTTATCTGCATACTCCATGGCCATTTCGGGCAAACGGAAGGAGTCCTCTCCAACTGAGACCTGGGCTAGAAACAGTAAATGGGGGCTGCCCCATGAACATCGGCAGTGGACATCCTCGCACGACATTGACCTCGCCATTGGGGCACTCAACGCCGCTGCTCTCGGAGTCCGGGCTGAGGTTTCCCTAAATACGCGATTCAAGCAGCCAGACCATGAACCATCCGCAATGGCCGCTGCAATTATGACTGACAGCCAAGCAGTACAATTTAATTTCACGCTCGACTATTACCTATGCCTACCAAGCTACAGCGCCAAACGCTCACGCTATCAATGGCAATTAACAATTTATCGAGCAGGCCAAAAAAAAGAAATCATTACTCTCTCTGCAAACACAGAGAACCCGACAGTAACCGCCGTCCCGCAGCCACAGGAGCGCACTTTATTCTCAACTGCCTTGAGGTGCGAACCTTTGATTTCAATTGACGAGGATACCAATACCCTCATTATTCAGGATTCGCTCCCGCTGACAGCCTTTCACGATATTCAGGCAACGGAGCTGATTGTCACTTACTGGCCTGATCACCAAGACCAGGCAGGGTATGCGAAAGCAATAGCCAGGGAAGACAAAATGAAGTCAATGGAACTCATCATATGAATCCATTGCTTAATCCCCCATGCGTCGGCTGGGTTGAGGATCTACCAGCCCCTTATGAGAGAATTTGCACGAAGGCGTGCATGGGCAATCAAACACCCAACCACCAAGACTTCATATACCTGGAGATACCCCGCAAAGCGATGACAGCAAGAGGCATCATGTCCGCTCTAGCGTGCCTATTCACCTTCCTGACACTTTGGGCGCTCGACATTATTTTTGAAAGCGTCACGGCCGGTGATATGGAGTCGCTATGGATGAGTACGGGAACCTTTCTAGTTGGCATATGGACCACCGTATTCGCCTTCAGAGTCGACCTATGCCCCCCGAGAGACGAACCCATACGTTTCAATCGCATCCGGGAAAAAATCTACGCCTACAACTTCAAGTACCGATGGTGGAATCCCTTCGAAAAGTGGCAAGTAGTACCCGTAAGCTATGGCTGGTCGCAAGTGCGCGCAGAACGCTGGTCACAAACAGCCTCACTAAATGGCGGGTTGATTTTCAAGTGGGGCGTCATGCTCTCTATCGTCGAGCCGGGAACGAACAGGGTTATTGATCGCTTCCACCTCAGTACCATGGGTGCCGACGAACACCTCTGGGCCTACATTTGCACCTACATGCAGCAAGGCCCAGGCGCACTCCCGCCACCTGGCCCACCCAAAGACCACAACGACGTCCTCTGGTGCGAATTCGCCTTGCGCCTGGCGCCCAGCGTTGCCTGGCCAGCGGATATGGACCAGGAGTCGACAACAGCGCCATGAGCCAGCTGCTGCATGCCGTTAGTTGACAGGCGCCACCAGCCTGTAACCAACACCCGCCTCGGTAATGATGAACCGCGGTGCCGTAGGGTCATCCCCCAGCTTCTGCCGCAGATGCCCCACCACAATGCGCAGGTAATGGGTGTCCTC
>Ga0213821_1000256_pt1 | contig 36553 bp, 25 predicted proteins | sample MC6MC0909MG_FD_179894 | JGI IMG/M metagenome (GOLD analysis project Ga0213821, IMG submission 179894) | Enriched soil aggregate microbial communities from Iowa State University, Ames, United States - MC6-MC0909-MG | ecosystem: Environmental > Terrestrial > Soil > Unclassified | place: USA: Iowa...
AATGCGCCTGCACCGCCTGACCGGGCTGGAGCAGGACCGCCTGACCGAAGAGTACAAGCAGCTTCTGGAAACCATCGCCGGGCTGATCCACATCCTGGAAGATCCCGACCGCCTGCTGCAGGTCATCCGCGAAGAGCTGATCAACGTGCGCACCGAGTTCGGCGACGAACGCCGCACCGAGATCCGCCACAGCGAAGAAGACCTGGACATCCTCGACCTGATTGCGCCGGAAGACGTGGTGGTCACCGTGTCGCACGCCGGCTACGTCAAGCGCCAGCCGGTAAGTGCGTACCGTGCCCAGCGTCGTGGCGGCCGTGGCCGCAGCGCGGCCTCGACCAAGGAAGAGGATTTCATCGAACAGCTGTGGCTGGTCAACACCCACGACACGCTGCTGACCTTCACCAGTTCCGGCAAGGTGTTCTGGCTGCCGGTTCACCAGCTGCCCGAAGCCGGGTCCAACGCGCGCGGGCGCCCGATCATCAACTGGATTCCGCTCGAATCCGGTGAACGGGTGCAGGCCGTGCTGCCGGTACGCGAGTATGCCGAAGGCCAGTTCGTGTTCTTCGCCACCCGCAACGGTACCGTCAAGAAGACCCCGCTCAGCGAGTTCGCGTTCCGCCTGGCGCGCGGCAAGATCGCGATCAACCTCGACGAGGGTGACGCACTGGTCGGCGTCGGCCTGACCGATGGCGACCGCGATATCCTGCTGTTTGCCTCGAACGGCAAGACCGTGCGCTTCGGCGAAGACCGGGTCCGCTCGATGGGCCGTACCGCCACCGGCGTGCGCGGCATCAAGATGGCCAAGGGCGAGGAAGTGGTCAGCCTGATCGTGGCCGAACGTGCCGGCGGCAGCGATGACGAGAACGAAGACGAGGTGCAGGTCGAAGAAGCCGTGGTCGAGAACGGGGATGCCGTGATCGAGGCCGGTGACGACGACAGCATGCTGTACATCCTGACCGCGACCGAGAACGGCTACGGCAAGCGCACCCCGCTTCCGGACTATCCGCGCAAGGGCCGCGGCACGCAGGGCGTGATCGGCATCCAGACCACCGAGCGCAACGGCAAGCTGGTCAGCGCGGTGCTGATGGGCTCGCGCGACGAGGTCCTGCTGATCTCCGACGGCGGCACCCTGGTCCGCACCCGTGGCTCGGAAATCTCGCGGGTTGGCCGCAACACCCAGGGCGTGACCCTGATCCGCCTGTCCAAGGACGAGAAGCTGCAGGCGGTGGAGCGGATGGATGCGTCCATCGACGATGTCGAGGATGAGGTGGAGGTCGCGGCAACGCCGGTCGACACCGCCCCGGCACCGGTCGCAGGCGACGAAAACCCGCAGGGTTGATCGACCCGCAACGCACTACGAAGAACGCCGGCCCAGTGCCGGCGTTTTTCGTTCTGGACACTCTACCGCTGCACTTGCCTTGGTAGCGCCGACCGTTGGTCGGCCCAGGCGGTGCATCCACGTCCCGCAAAAAACTCCCCCAACAACCTCGAACAGGCATAAGCTTCAAAAAAGCCGGCCAGCAGGGGAAGCCGGCAGCATCCAGGGTTCCGCCGTACCGGGGAGAACACCGATGTCCGCTGTGCCGACCGCAGAACCGCCCGTCGGGGTGCCGCCGCGCCACCCCCTGATCACCGTGCTCGCGCTGCTCCTGCTCCTCCTCGGTCTGGTGCTGGGCGGCCTTGGCGCATGGCTCGCGCAACTGGGCGGCTCCTGGTACTACGTGCTGGCCGGCGTCGGGCTGCTCGCCGCAGGCGTGCTGCTGTGGGGCAATCGCCGCGCCGGCGCATGGGCCTACCTGCTGGTGTTCGTCGGTACGCTGCTGTGGACGGGGTGGGAATCGGGCAGCGACTACTGGCGCTGGGTACCCCGGCTGGGCCTGGTCACCGCGCTCGGCTTCCTGCTGGCGCTGCTGCTGCCGACCCTGCGCACGCCGGTGCCGCGGCGCGTGTCGCGGGCAGTGGCCGGCGTACTGGGACTGGTCTTCGTGATCGCCTTCGCGCTCGCGTTCGTACCGCATGGCGCGGTGGCCGGCACGCAGGCGTTCCCGGTCGACGTCACCGGCACCGGCCTGGCGCCGACCCGCGAAGCCAGCACGCAACCGGCCGACGACCCGGAACCGGGCGACTGGACCGCCTGGGGCCGCAGCAGCGCGGGCACCCGCTATTCGCCGCTGCAGCAGATCACGCCGGCCAACGTGGGCGCGCTGGAGCTGGCCTGGCAGTTCCGTACCGGCGACCTGCCGAAGAAGCGCTGGGGCGCGGAAACCACCCCGCTCAAGGTCGGCGACAGCCTGTACCTGTGCACCGCGCGCAACCAGCTGATCGCGCTGGATGCGGCCACCGGCAAGGAGCGCTGGCGCTTCAACCCGAAGGTCAGGGACGCCGCCATCCCGTATACCGCCGCCTGCCGGGGCGTGGCCTATTACGAAGTGCCGGGCGTGCCGCAGGTGGACCCGGTGCTCGCCGATGTTGCCGCCGACCTGGCCTTGCCCGCATCCTCGCCCGCCCCCGGCACGCGTTCACTGGCGCCCGGCAATCGCGCGCTGTGCGCGGCCCGCATCATCGAGGGCACGCTGGACGGCCGACTGATCGCGGTGGATGCCGCCACCGGCCGACCGTGCCCGGGGTTCGGCAACAACGGCCAGGTCGACATCACCCTCGGCATGGGCGAAGTGCCGCCGGGGTATGTCTCGATCACCTCGCCGCCGGCGGTCGTGCGCGGCGTGATCGTCACCGGGCACCAGGTACTGGACGGCCAGCGCCGTGACGCGCCGTCCGGGGTCATCCAGGCCTATGACGCACAGACCGGCAAGCTGCGCTGGGCGTGGGACATGGATGCACCCGACCGCAGCGGATTGCCACCGCAGGGGCAGACCTATACGCGCGGCACCCCCAACATGTGGACCACCGCTACCGGCGATGAGCAGCTGGGACTGGTGTACCTGCCGATGGGCAATTCGGCGGGCGACTACTGGAGTGGTTCGCGCACTGAAAACCAGGACCGCTATGCGACCTCGCTGGTGGCGCTGGACGTGGCCACCGGCAAGCCGGTCTGGAACTTCCAGGCAGTGCGCAAGGATGTCTGGGATTACGACCTCGGCTCGCAGGCCACGCTGGTCGACTTCCCGACCGCCGCCGGCAAGGTGCCGGCGATCCTGCTGCCGACCAAGCAGGGCGACCTGTACGTGTTGGACCGGCGCACGGGTGAACTGCTGACGCCGGCGGAAGAGCGCGCGGTGCCCGGTGGCGGGGTGGAACCCGAACAACGCGCGCCGACCCAGCGGTTCTCGCTGTACCACACGCTGCGCAAGCCCGACCTGACCGAGCGCGACATGTGGGGCATCACCCCGATCGACCAGCTGGTGTGTCGCATCCAGTTCCGCAGGGCGAGTTACCAGGGCTTCTATACGCCACCGACGGCTGACCGTCACTCCATCGAATACCCCGGCTACAACGGCGGCTCGGACTGGGGCAGCGTGGCGGTGGACACGCGGCATGGCGTGATCGTGGCCAACTACAACGACATGCCCAACTACAACCGGCTGGTGCCGCGCGCCGAGGCGGACCGCAAGGGCTGGGTGCCGCGCGAACTGGTGCGCGCCGATCGTGGCGGTGCAGAAGGCGCAGGGGACCCGCAGACCGGCACCCCGTACGCCATCGACGTCAACGCAGGTTGGCGCCTGCCGTTTACCAAGCTGCTGTGCAAGCAGCCGCCGTATGGGGGCATCCGCGCAATCGACCTGCGCACGGGCCAGCTGCTCTGGGACCGCCCGTTCGGCAGCGCGCGCGGCAACGGCCCGTTCGGCATCCGCTCGGGCCTGCCGATTGAAATCGGCACGCCCAACAATGGCGGCTCCGCGGTCACCGCCAGCGGCCTGATCTTCATCGCCGCCGCCACCGACGACCTGCTGCGCGCGATCGACCTGAAGACCGGCAGGGAACTGTGGCACGCCAAGCTGCCGGCAGGGGGCCAGGCCAATCCGATGATCTACGAATACGACGGCCGCCAATACGTCGTGATCATGGCCGGCGGCCACCATTTCATGGAGACCCCGGCCGGCGATTACGTGATGGCGTATGCGCTGCCGAAAGGAAGGGCACAACCCTGACCGAGTCATCATTGGATATCTGCTTCCGCGACCGGGGTCGAACGCGCACGCTTCGGCAATGGCCAGCCCTGCACTGCAACGCGGACGATTTTCCTGCCCCAACGGGTGCTATGTCGTGACTACCGTTACCTCCCGTCGGACGCGTCTGTTTGCGGACGCCGCCAACGCGCAGGAGATGATCCGCTGGATAAAGGGATCCGACGCCGAGGGTCGCACCTGGTCGCACGCTTGGGTGGTCATGCCGGATCATGTGCACTGGATGTTCCAGATACGCGAAACGTCGCTGGAAACCATCGTGCGGACGACGAAATCACGTGCCGCAAAATCGATCAATGCAATGAAGTCGACGCGAGGTGCCCTCTGGCAGCCGGGCTATTACGATCAGTACCAGCGTGACGAGGGGCAGTGGCTTGCGCAGGCGAAGTACATACTCGAGAATCCGGTGCGCGCAGGACTCGCAAGCACGGTCGGAGAGTACCCCTTCGCCTGGTGCCGCTGGCCCTGACCGGAAGGAGCAGCCGGGCAGAGCCCGGCTCTACGGCCGAAGCCAGAGCCAAGCCGGGCAGAGCCCGGCTCTACGGCCAAAGCCATATCGCATCGCCACCCGTAGCGCCGGGCTCTGCCCGGCCGTATCCGAAGCCGCAGCGCGTCAGCGCCAGGTAGCGCCGGGCTGTGCCCGGCCGTATCCGAAGCCCGAAATGCCACCGCGAGAGGCAGCCGGGCAGAGCCCGGCTCTACACAACCCGCACCATCTTCCGCATGAGGTGCTCCACCACGCCTTGCGGGTCGGCGGTCCGCCCCACGTGCGTGCTCGACATCTGCACCACCGAGCTGCGCTTGGCGGTGAGAAAATGGAAGCGCGCACGCGCTGGCAGCTGTGCGATCGGGCCCGCCGTGGCATCACCACGGCAGATCGCGACGATCGCATCCAACCACGGCTGCAACGCATCCACATCCAGCGAAGGCGCGAACGCCTGCATCCGCACCGGGTCGATCTCGATCGCCGCCTGCAGGTGCTTCGCGCCCGGGCAGGACACGATCACCCCGACATTGATGAACTCTTCGCGTTCCACCCGCGGTACCACGCGGATGACCGCATAGTCATACGTATGCAGCGTGGGCACGGATGGCCTCCTGTACGAACGCCGCGCGCGCCTGCAGGCGGCACTTCAGGTAATCGACATAGGCCTTGCGGTACGCCACCGGGCCGTCGAAGGTCGGCTCGTCCACCAGCCAGCTGTCCGGAACCAGCCCGACAATGCGCTCGATTTCCGCATCCGGCAGCCGCGCGGCCAGCGCGCCGTCCACCTCCGCGATCTTCGACGCGAACGGCAACAGCACCTGGTCGCGGATCAGCACGAACGGCTTCTCGCAGACATCGCCCGCGTTGGCCCAGTCGTGGTGGAAGTACATCGCCGCGCCATGGTCGATCAGGTACAGCTGGCGGTGCCACACCATCAGGTTGGGATTGCGCGCAGTGCGGTCCACGTTGCTGGTGAACGCATCGAACCAGACGATGCGCGAGGCAAGGTCGGCGTCGACCGGCATCGCCGCCGGGTCGTAGTTGATCGCACCCGGCAGGTAATCGCTGCCCAGGTTGAGCCCTTCGCTGGCGCGGATCAGGTCCTGGATCTCCGGGTCCGGCTCGGTCCGGGCGAATTCGCGGTCAAGTTCGACGAACACGATCTCCGGAATCGGCAGGCCCAGCGTACGCGCCATCTCACCGGCGATCAGCTCAGCAATCAGCGCCTTCGGGCCCTGGCCGGCGCCGCGGAACTTCAGCACGACCATGCCGTCGTCGTCGGTCTCGACCACGGCAGGCAGGGAGCCGCCCTCGCGGAGCGGTGTGATGTAACGCAGTGCGTGTACGGTACGCAAGGGGAGTCCAGTAAAGGAACAAGCAGCGCCATCTTACCGTGGGCGCACCCACGCCAGCCGCCCACCCAGTGCTTTCGGCCCATTGCCGCAACGGAGCCCGGTGCTAGATTCCCAGGCATGACGGCCATTCGCGCGCCGCCGCAGCCCACACCTTGAAGGGGATCTGGATGCTCATCCGTCGTACCTGCCTGGCCACCGCCGTTGCCGTGGCCGCGCTCAGCCTTGCCGCGCCGGCCTTCGCCGATTACGCCAAACCGCCGGAGCAGCTGCTCAAGGTGCTCAAGGCGCCGCCACCGCCGCAGCCCAGCCTCGACCCGAGCGGGCAGCGGCTGTTGCTGACCACGCTGCAGACCTATCCCTCGATCGAGCGCGTTGCCCAGCCGTATCTCAAGCTGGCGGGCGTGCGGCTGGAACCGAAGAACCGCAGCCGCCACGATACCCAGGGCGGCTACGGCATTCCGGCCTGTGTCGCCGATTTCTCGCTGGTGGATGTCGGCACCGCCCGCACCACCAAGGTCGCGTTGCCGCAGGGCTGTGCCGGGGTGGCCCAATGGTCGGCCGATGGCAGCCACTTCGCGTTCCAGAACGCGGTCGAGACCTCGGTGCAGCTGTGGGTCGGTGATGCACAGACCGGCCAGGTCAAGCAGATCCCCGGGGTGCAGTTGAATCCGATCTTCGGCTACACCGTGCAGTGGCTCGGCGGTGGCCGGCAACTGCTGGTCAAGACCGTGCCGGCCAACCAGGGGACGGCCCCGACCAGCGGCAACGGACCGGGTGGCCCGGACGTGCAGGAATCGCTGGGCAGCAGCGGCGAGAGCAGCACCTACGAAGCCCGCGACACCCTGACCAGCGCGCATGACGAAATGCTGTTCGCGTACTACGGTGCCTCGCAGCTGGTGGTGGTGGACGCCAGCGCGGGCAGCGTGCGTGCCATCGGCGCGCCGGCGCTGTACAACGAGGTCAATGCCGCGCCCGATGGCGTGCATGTGCTCACCGAAACCCTCAAGGCGCCGTTCTCGCACGCCGTGACCTACCAGCGTTTCGCCAATGACGTTGCGGTGCTCGACCTGGGCACGGGCCGCAGCACGCCCATCGCCAGCCTGCCGCTGGCCGACCGCGTGCCGGTGCACGGCGTGCCCGAAGGCCCGCGCGATTTCGACTGGCGCTCCACCGATCCTGCCACACTGGTCTATGCCGAAGCGCTGGACAAGGGCGACTGGAAAGTCACCGTGCCGCACCGCGACCGCGTGCTGTCGCTGAAGGCACCGTTCTCCGCCAAACCGCAGGAAATCGCGCGGACCGCGCAGCGCTTCGAAGGCATTGCCTGGAGCGCGGACCCGGCCGTGTCATTCCTGTTCGAGAACGATGAGAACCGTCATTGGCGGCAGACCCGCATCGTCGATGTCGACCAGCCGAGACAGGAAGGCCGCCTGCTCTGGGACCTGTCCAGTGACGAGCTGTATGCCGACCCGGGCAACCTGGTGTTCAAGCGCCTGCCCAATGGCGCACCGGTGGTGCGCCAGGACGGCAGCTTCGTGTTCCTGCGCGGGCAGGGCAGCTCGCCGCAGGGTGATCGTCCGTTCCTGGACCGGTTGGACCTGGGCACACTCAAGACCGAGCGCCTGTTCCGCAGTGACGCCGACGCCTATGAACAGGTGTTGGGCCTGACCGCCACCCCGGGCCGCTACCTGACCTGGCACCAGTCGGTGATGGACCCGCCGAATGCGTTCGTGCGCCAGCAAGGCGAACGCGCGGCCAGCGCTAAAGACGGCGAGGCGCAGTACACCTCCACCGCCACCGCGCTGACCACGCTCAGCGACCCGACCCCGGAAGTGCGCCAGATCAAGAAGCGCCTGGTCACCTACAAGCGCGCCGACGGGGTGGACCTGTCGTTCACCCTGTACACCCCGCCGGGCTACCAGGAAGGCCAGCGCGTGCCGGCCATCCTGTACGCGTACCCGGCCGACTTCGCCAATGCGGCGCAGGCCGGGCAGGTCTCCGGTTCGCAGCAGACCTTCACCCGCCTGGCGCCGTACCGGCTGATGCTGCTGGCCGGCTACGCGATCATCGACAACGCCGCGTTCCCGATCGTCGGTGATCCGAAGAACGCCTACGACACCTACCTGGAGCAGCTCGAAGCCGATGCCAAGGCCGCGGTCGACAAAGCAGTGGACCTGGGCGTGGTGGACCGCAACCGGATCGGCGTCACCGGGCACAGCCATGGTGGGCTGATGACGGCCAACCTGATCGCGCACACCAATCTGTTCAAAGCCGGCGTGGCCACCAGCGGTTCGTACAACAAGACCTTCACCCCGTTCGGCTTCCAGAACGAGCGGCGTTCGGTGTGGCAGGCGCAGGACGTGTACCTGAAGGCCTCGCCGTTCTTCTATGCCGACAAGATCAAGCTGCCGCTGCTGCTGGTCCACGGCGAGGACGACGCCAACCCGGGTACAGAACCGTTCCAGTCGCGCAAGCTGTACCAGGCGATCCGCGGCAACGGCGGCATCACCCGGCTGGTGATGCTGCCCAACGAACCGCACTGGTACACGGCGCTGGAATCCAACGAGCAGCTGGTCTCGGAAATGCTCAACTGGTTCGACACCTACGTCAAAAACGCCAAGTAGCGCCACGCACTGCGTGGCTGCACGTCGATCTGGACGGGCGCCGGTGGCACAGGCACAGTGCGGGCATCGGCCAGAATACGACGCCAGGAGCTGCCATGCAGGATGACCCCCGTCCGTCGCACAGGAAGGTGCGCCTGCTCCGTCGGTGGGCATTCCTTGCTGCGCTCCTGCTGCCGCTGGCAGCCGGGGCGCAGCAGGCAACGACAGATACGCACGCCGGCACGCTCCCAGACCGCCCGCGCACCTGCCTGGTGCTCGGCGGTGGCGGCGCACGCGGCGCAGCGCACATCGGCGTGCTCAAGGTGCTGGAGCGCGAGCGGGTGCCGGTGGACTGCATCGTCGGCACCTCGATGGGCGCGGTCGTCGGCGGGCTGTATGCCTCCGGCTATTCGGCCGATGAAATCGAAACCGTGCTGGACCGCATCGACTGGGCCGAAGTACTGCGAGACAAACCGCCGCGCAACGAGCGCAGCATGCGCCGCAAGGAAGACGACCTGCGCCTGCTCGGCGGGGTCGAAGTCGGCCTGAGCAACGGCAAGATCGCGTTTCCGCGCGGCCTGATCCAGGGCCAGAAACTGGAAATGCTGTTGCGCCGGCTGCTGCTGCCGACCTGGCAGGTGCGTGATTTCGACCAGCTGCCCATCCCGTTCCGGGCGGTGGCCACCGATATCGTCACCGGCGACAAGGTGGTGTTCGGCCAGGGCGACATGGCGCTGGCGATCCGCGCCAGCATGTCGGTCCCCGGCGTGTTCGCACCGGTGCGTTACCAGGACCACCTGCTGGTGGATGGCGGCGTGGTCGACAACCTGCCGATCGACGAAGCGCGCCGGCTCGGCGCGCAGCGCCTGATCGTGGTGCGGGTCGGCACGCCGTTGATGAGCGAGGAACGCCTGGATTCGCCGTTGGCGATCAGCCACCAGATGGCCGGCGTGCTGATGAAGCGCGTGGTCGATGCGCAGCTGGCCACGCTGGGCGCGCAGGACCTGCTGATCACGCCGCCCCTGGGCGACATGGGCAGCCAGGACTTCAACCACTCGCCGGCGGCGGTGGCCGTGGGCGAGCAGGCCGCGCAAGCCGAGGTGGCAGGCATCCAGCGCTACCAGGTCGATCCGGCGCAGTACGCGATCTTCCAGCAGCAGCACCGGCCGCCTGCCTATGAAACGCCGATCGTCGCGTTCATCGACGTGCTGCGCGAGGACACGCGCACCCCGCGCTTCATCGAACAGCGCCTGCAGCCGCAGCTGGGCCAGCCGCTGCAACCGGAACGGATCGAACGCCAGGTTGCGTTGACCTATGGCGAAGGCCGCTACGAGCAGGTGCAATGGCGGCTGGACCAGCGCGATGACCAGTTCGGCCTGGTCATCGCCCCGCAGGACAAACGCTGGGGACCGGATTTCCTGCATTTCGCGTTGCGCCTGTCCGATGACTTCGATGGCAGCAGCAACTACCAGCTGATCAGCGAGTTCACCCGCACCGGCCTGACCGACCAGGGCGCCGAACTGAAACTGCGCATCGGGCTGGGCGAGGTGGAAGAAGCCTTCGCCGAGTACTACCACCCGTTCGGCAGCAGCGGCCGGCACGCGCTCTCGACCTATGCACGCTACCGCGCTACCGACCTGGACTTGGCGCTGCTGCAGCGCGGTTCGCTGGCGCAGTACCGCTACAGCCAATGGCTGGGTGGCCTGCGCTGGGCCTGGTCGCCGCATCCGGACTGGGAACTGGCCAGCTTCATCGAGCGCGGGCAGGAGCGCACCCGGCTGGATGTGGGCAATCCCAGCGAGCTGGGCAACTACCGCGCCGACATGGGCAGCATCGGCTGGCAGCTGCGCCACGATTCCATCGACAGTTCGGCCTTCCCCAGCCGCGGCCAGCGCCTGTCGCTGACCCGCCAGCACTACCTGGACGCGCTGGGCACGGATGATCCCGCCGCCGTTACTCGCCTGCAGTGGGATGGCGCTTGGGCGCGGGGCGAAAGTCGCTGGCTCGGTGGACTGCGCATTTCATCCGCTCACGGTGGCGACGATCTGCTGGCCACCTACGGTTTCCTGGGCGGGCTGGGCAACCTGTCGGGGTATCCGGAAGAGGCGATCTTCGCCCCGCAGACCGCGCTGGCGCGCATGGTGTACTACCGCCGCGTGGCCCATGCCGACTCATTGCTGACCATTCCGCTGTACGTCGGGGGCAGCCTGGAATGGGGCGGGTTCTGGCGCACGCGCGATGAAGTGAACATAGACGGCATGCAGAGTGCCGGCAGCGTGTTCGTCGGTGCTGATACCTTCCTTGGCCCGGTGTTCCTTGGCTACGGGCGTGCCCAAGGCGGGCACGATTCGTTCTACCTCACCTTCGGTTCGCTGCTACGCACGCTGGATGGCTTCTGAAAGATGACGTTGCATGTGCGTAAGAACGGGATGGGCGAGTCATTTTACTGTGTAAAGACTAAAGAGTGGGTCCAGCTTCGGCGGCTCCACTGGCTGGAAAGCATGCTTGAAGCTGAGCGTAGGTTACGGCCGGCAGTATATTTTTGGCACCACTCCTGCGTCTCGGCACGCATGAACAAATGATGAGAGAATCCAATACAGCTGGACCACGTGACCGGGGCTCTTGACTCCTTTTTTAAGCTTGTTTAGTGCATCGATAGTGCCCTTTTGAGATATAAACGAGCACGCCAAAATTACGTTTCGCTGCAGTCCGTAATTACCAAGTAGCTTCTCTAAGAATGAGGGTAGTTGCCCCGTCTTCTTACGCACGCGCTCGATTTTGCTCTTTGGGTATATTTTGTTCCGAAGTTTGCTTGTGTGCTTTTGTTTGAAGGATTCAATATCAAAGTGCATGTTTCCAAGGTTCTTCATCGCTTGGCCTATGACGTCCTGCAGGGCGCTGGCGGAAGTTGTGGGTTTCTTGTGCTTGGAGTGAATGAAATTTATTGTTCCAGCTTTCAGGTTGAGCGTAATGTGGTCGGCCCATTCTATCCCGAGATCGTCGCAAAATATAAAGTCATCGTCTGCGTGTAAAATCTCTACTATCCCAAAGACCGAATTTCCTGGGAATGAAGTATGGCCGGAAAGCGCTCCTTCTACTTCTGACCCTTTCTCGCACGTGGCGGCCGTCAGCTCTTGAATCGGGGCGAGGATTTTAAGCAGATTGTCTATTTCTGTAGTGCCCGATGAATCGAAGAAGCACTTCCCGGCAAAGTACATGTACTTCGGATCATCGAAGCAGATGGAGAACAGTCCATTCTGAATGATGTAGGACTGCAGGGTCTTTTGCTTTGGGCCGCCGTCATCAACAAATATTCTCTGCAAGGTCCGTGAATGAAAGGTTAGGGTCTTCTGTTGCTTCCCGACTGCTGGCGATTTTAGCCATGCACTATCTTCGTGTCCGACCACCTTGCGGTCGTCGTCGAACTCGTAGACCGTGTCGAGAATTTCAAGGATCCGACTAAAATTTCGGTTGGTAAATCGAAGTTCGCGCCCGTTGCGCAACTGCATCCTTATCTTTATTGAATTCTCTTCGAGCTTGTCCTTGAGCGTCGAGGTTTCGATAAGGATTGAGCGAGGCTTGGTTATCTTAAGTGTGTCGTCAAGGTCAACGATCTTGGCAAAATTGTCCAAAAACCCGCCACCACCTTTCCCCTTCTTAATGTGGTCGATTACGGTTAGCGCCCACGAAGCAATGTTCTCGATCGACTCCCGATTGGTTGACTCAGTCACTCTTCCAGAGTTCAAAGTGATCGACTTTGTTACTCCGGAATCTCTAATGCGAACGTACGAAGGTATGGATCTGCCTGCGGCGTGGAGCGACAGAAGTCCTTTGAGATTTAATGCTTCATAAGACCTTGCTCGCAAGGCTCTTTCAGCGATGGTCATGTTTCTTACGTTCAACTTCTGGAACTCAGATGAGTCCTCATCGAAGACGTGTTTCAGTTGATCTAAACCAAGGAGCGTGTGCACGCCTTCCAGATGATCGTGTGTGTCCTCGCAGCGCAAACGCAGTACCGCCAAGTGTCCTCCAGCTTCAATCAGGACAATGAAGCCAAACTGCAGGTCCTCAAGTTCAGGTGATTGATGGAAATACGGCCTCGTCGTTCTAGAGAAAATTCTGGACGAATAGCGATAGCTGCCGTTTGGACCTTCTATTCAAAATCGGTCGTTTACTATGGAGTTGGCAGACTGCGATCCTTGGGTAGCGGCGTCCAGAATGCCCAGAACGTTCTCGTCGGTAAGCTCGTTTTCCGTGGAAAAGAACTGTGCATTTCTCGATAGTGCGAAATCGGACTCCATATACAATCTTCCTTGGTTGGAGTGAAGTGCTGAGCGAACTAGGAACGGTGCGACCCGATTGGAGCTCGGTATTCACATACTGTCAATAGAAGGCTCCTTAGAGCGAAGAATCTTGGGGCGCGGGATGTGGCAACCCCAAATTTCCATGGATCTTGTCTTCGCAGCCCGCCAGTTTCGGAGCGTCATTCCTGATGGGAAGACCTTACCCTCTGGCCCCGCGTCGTTACGACGATCCTTGCCGCTTTACGTGCGAGGCATCGCAGGCAGGGCATCCCAGGCTGGGGCTAGTTGAGTGTTCGGAATACAAATGCCATAAGCCTCTTCGTTTCTGCCCTGACCCTCGTTTGCCAAGTGGTCGGCGGCTGCCTTCATTCCCCCGGGCACTACCGGCGCGCTATCTCATCTTCGGCACGGTGCTGCGCACGCTGGATGATTTCTGGCGTTACGGAATTGGGATCATTCGATTGATCTTAGACCAATTAGCTCAAGCCTTCGGCCGGCTTTGTGCGGGTTGTAGCCGGCGTTGATTGCGCCGATTCACCTGTGCCATTGGTCTGATTGCGCCTCGGATTTAGATCGATACAATCGATCTGGCCACGCGGGGCGTGGCGCTACGTTGATGGTCCGTCCTTTCCGCTCTGGGAGTTCGTCGTGCACCGTTCGATGCTGGTTGCTGCTTCGCTTGTCCTGACCACCGCCCCCTGCGCCCTGCAGGCGGCCGACCTCGCCGCCGAGGTCAATCCCTTCATCGGTACCACCAACGCGGGCAACGTGTATCCCGGTCCGTCGGTGCCGTTCGGCATGGTGGCCTTCAGTCCCGAAATGACCCCGCTGCCCGGAAAGCGCTTCGCCATTGCGGCGCCCGGTGGCTATGAGTGGCGCGGCAACGGCGTGCGCGGCTTCAGCCTGACCCATGTGTCCGGCACCGGCTGTACCGGCGCCAGCGGCGATATTCCGATCATGCCGGTCACCACCAAGGTGGAACTGTCGCCGTCCGCGGCTGACGCCGCCCTGCGCTATGCCAGCGTGCTCGACCACAAACGCGAAAGCGCCAGCCCCGGCGCTTACCAGGTCACCCTCGACAACGGCGTGGTGGTGAACCTGGGCGCCACCGCGCGTACCGCCGTGGGCCGGTTCGAATTCCCGGCCGACAAGCCGGCCAACCTGCTGTTCCGGACCTCCGACAGCGAAGTGGGCAGCACCGATTCGAGCATCGTCATCGACCCGGCCACGCGCACCGTGCGCGGCTCGGTCACGGCCGGCAACTTCTGCGGTTACCTCGCTGAAGATCGCCGCGAAAGTTACTACACCCTGCATTTCGTGGCCGAGTTCGACCAGCCGTTCGAGGTCGGGGGTACCTGGCGCGACGAAACCGTGCAGCCCGGCGCACGCGAGGGGGGCGGTGGCACGACCTACGGCACGCAGGGCCATCCCCCGGCAGGAAAGGGCGCCGGTGGCTGGATCACCTTCGATCCCAAGCGCAGCCCGAAGGTGACTGCACGCATCGGCATTTCCTACGTCGACGAGGCCGGCGCGCGCGCCAACCTGCGCCGCGAAAGCCCGGTCGGCACCACCGTGGAAGCGACCCAGGCCGCGACCCGCGCCGAGTGGAACAAGACACTGGGCCAGGTGCGAGTGGCCGGTGGAACGTCCGACGAACGCACCGTGTTCTACACCGCGCTGTACCACACGCTGCTGGCGCCCAACCTGTTCAGTGACGGCGATGGCCGCTACCGGGGCATGGACGGCAAGGTGCACACGTTGGCGAAGCGCCAGCGTGCGCAGTACGCCAACTATTCCGGCTGGGACGTGTACCGCTCGCAGCTGCAGCTGGTCACGCTGCTGCAGCCGCAGGTGGGTTCGGACATCGCGCAGTCGCTGCTCAACCAGGCCGACCAGAACGGCGGCGTGTGGGACCGCTGGACCCACCTGACCGGTGCCACCGGGGTGATGAACGGCGATCCGTCGCCGCCGTCGGTGGCTGCGATCCACGCGTTCGGCGGTCGCAACTTCGACCTCAAACGCGCCTACGCCTCGCTCAAGCAGGCGGCCACGGTGCCGACCGAACGCGACCTCAGCCGGCGCGGCTGCCCGGTGCTGTGCGTCGGCCAGCGCCCGGGCCTGGACCAGTGGATGGCGCTGAAGTACATGCCGGTGGGTGCGCCGGGCTGGGGCACCGCGTCGGATACGCTGGAAATGGCGGCCGCCGATTTCGGCCTTGCCGAACTTGCCAACGCCGCAGGCGACAAACAGGGCGCGGCGCTGTTCCGCGAACGCTCCGGCTGGTGGCGCAACCTGTACAACCCCAAGGCCACGGCGCAGGCCGGCTACATCCAGCCGCGCAATGCCGATGGCAGCTGGCCGGTGTTCGATCCGGCCTCGGATGAGGAATTTGTCGAAGGCAGCGGGGCGCAGTACCTGTGGATGGTGCCGTTCGACCCGGCCGGGCTGATCGCCACGCTCGGCGGCCGCGACGCGGCCATCCAGCGCCTGGATGCGTTCTTCCGCAAGGAAGATGGCGCGTGGGCGGTGACCAAATCGGGCCCGCTGCATGCCGAGCTGGACAACGAACCCTCGGTGGCGGCACCGTGGCTGTACAACTTCGTCGGCCAGCCGTGGAAAACACAGGAAACCGTACGCCAGGCGATGCGCCAGATCTGGACCAATGCGCCCGAAGGCATGCCCGGCAACGATGATCTCGGGCAGATGTCGTCGTGGTACGTGTGGTCGGCGCTTGGCCTGTACCCGCTGTACCCGGGCCGTGCAGACCTGGTGATCGGCAGCCCGCTGTTCCGCGAAGCGGTCATCCAGCGCCCCGGCGCCACGTTGACCATCACGGCCGATGGCGCGGCGATGGACGCACCCTACGTGCAGTCGCTGCGCGTGGACGGCAAGCCCAGCCAGGCCAGCTGGCTGCCGGCCAGCGTGGTGCAGAAGGGCGGCACGCTGGAGTTTGAACTGGGCAAGGCGAAGAACACGCAGTGGGGCACCGCCGCGCTGCCACCCTCGTATGGGCCGAACTGAGATGCTGCACCACATGGCATCCGTGATCGACCCTGACGGTCACCGGATCGAGGCAGTGGTCAATGCCCTGGAAGGGGCCAGCCAAGGGTGAACCTCACCCATCCGCTCCTGCAGCGCAGTGCCCGCATCCTGCCGTGGGTGGGGTTGGCTGCCAGTGTGGCCATGGCGTTCGTGGTGACCCTGTTCGGGGCACTGCTGCTGCCGCAGTTCGTGCAGATGTTCGGCAGCGCCGGCCAGGCACTGCCGTGGATCAGCCGCGTCTACAGCCAGGGTTATCTGTTGGCCTGGCTGGCGCCGGCGCTGGTGGGGGCGTGCTGGTACTTCGGCCCGCCCATCGCCGGCCGCATCCTGGCCGGGCTGCTGGGCCTTGGCGCAGGACTGCTGGGCTCGGTGGGCGTGCTGTTTGCGATGTACCTGCCTTACTTCATGCTGGGTTCGCTGGTCTGAGCTCAACGGCGGCATCGACGCCGGCGAAGAAGGTGGTGAGCACGTCAATGAAACGACGTGGCGATTCCACGTTCATCAGGTGCCCGCCGGGGACCACGCTGAGCGTTGCATGGGGCAGGCCTGCCACCAGCGTGTGCGCGCCATCCAACGGGGCCAGCCGGTCTTCGTCGCCGCTGATCACCAGCGTGGGGGTCGCGATACGCGGCAGGTCGGCGCGGCCATCGAAGGCCAGCATGGCCTGCAGCAGCCGCAGCCAGTCCGCGCAGGTCTGTTGGTCGTTCGGATCCTCCTGGTAGTCCAGATAAGGTGCCGCTGCGTGACTGGACAGGAACCCGTCCGAGAACAGCCACGGCAGTACCAGCGCATAGACCTGCGCGGGACTGCCGCCGCTTCCATACACCGCACCGACCGCCTGCAGGAACAAGCGCGCCTGGGTGCTGGTGGATGCGAAGGTGGCGGCCAGCACCAGGCTTCTCAGCCGCTCCGGCGCCGCCACCGCGATCGCCTGCGCGACCGTGCCGCCCATCGAGAAGCCCACCACGTGCGCGCTATCGATGCCGGCCTGGTCGAGGATGGCCAGCACGTCCAGCGCCAGGTCTTCGGTGCTGAAAGGTGCCGGCCCGCCGGGGGTCCTGCCGGAGCCGCGCAGGTCCACCGCCAGCACGTGGTAGTGCGCGGCAAGCGCCGGCAGTTCGGCGGCCCAGAAGCCGGCGTCGCCGCCGAGGCCGTGGATCAACACCACGGTGGGTGCGCCGGGTACGGCGTTGGTTTCAAGCCAATGCGCGGGACCGCGCGAGGTTGTCATCAAAGGCATGGGACGTGCTCTCAGGTCATGCAAGGGCGGAAGGATAGCGGGTAGGTGAAAGCTCGGGGAGCGCGATGCCGTTGGCAGCAGCGCGCATCTGCGCGTCCGGTACCGGACCTTCGCGGGTCATGTCCACCAGCGCCTGGTTGAGGTCGACGAAGGGACGCATGCGCGCCTCGTAGCGGGCGAATGCGGCTTGCGGCGAACCAGGCTGGTTGGCCAGTTCGCGCGCCAGCACGAAGGCGCCGACCAGGGCCAGGCTGGTGCCCTGGCCCGAGAACGGCGATGCGCAGTGCGCGGCGTCGCCGACCAGCGCGACCCGGCCGTTGGACCAGCGTGCAAGCTTCACCTGCACCAGCTCGCCGAAGTAGAACGCATCGGTCGTATCGAGCGCGTCCACCAGCGGTTGCCAGCGCCCACCGAGGTCGCGCAGCCTGACGCGGGTCAGCGCCTTCTGCGCCGCCACATCGTGGCGCAGGGAGGTATCGACCTCGGCCCCGAATCCGGCACCCACCCGCAACGCGTGGCCGCTGGCGTCGGGATACACCACCACGCCCAGTTCGGCTTCACGGTACATGCCTTCTCGGCCATCCAGCGACAGGCTGTCGGGCGCGCTGTAGAACGCCAGCGCCCCGCCCAGCGGCACCAGGCAATCGTCACCGGCATGCACGGCCTGGCGGCGCACCGACGAGTACGCGCCTTCCGCGCCGATCACCACGTCATACGTGCGCGAAAGCTGGCGCGCGAAGCTGACGGTCATGCCGGTGGGAGTCGGGCTTAGCGCGGTGATGTGCTCGTCGTAGCAGATATCCTGGCGCGCGTCTGCGGCGTCGGCCAGCAGGCGGCACAGCGTATCGCGGAAGATCTCGATGTCGGGGCTGTCGAGACGACCGCCACTGAACGTGCGGCTGTCATCAACGCTGACCGGCTCACCCTGGCGATCCAGCATGCACAGGCCCCGCAGCCGCGTGCGCTGCGCCTGCAGCGCGTCGAACAGCCCCATCGCCTTGACCACGTCCAGCGCCACGCCGCGGATGTCCACGGCATGACCGCCGTCGCGCAGCAGCGGGGCCTTTTCGACCACGGTCACGGGGAAGCCGAAGTGGCGCAGCCACCACGCAGTGGCGAGGCCGGCGACACCGGCGCCGGAGACAAGGACGGTGGGAAGCGAAGACATGGGGCGCAGTCCAGTGGAGAAGTGGGCACAGCCTACGCAGCGCTGCGGCGGGCCACTTGACCTGGGTCAAGCCAGGCTGATCAATGCGCCGCCGGCAGCCCCAGCAGTTCAGAAAGTCCCAGCCAGCCGATCTGCACGCCGATGCACAGGATCACGAACGCCAGCAGCCTCAGCATCACCTGCATGCCGGTGCGGCCGAGCAGCGCCTGCAACCGGCCGGCATAGCGCATGCACAGGTAGATCAGCGCGCACAGCGCCACCAGGGCGCTCGCGGCAGCGACCACATGCACCACCTCCGGGCCCTGCTCGGGCGAGGTGGTACCCACGGCGGTGGCTACCGCGATCGCGCCGGGACCGACCGTGAGCGGCAGGGTGAACGGATAGAACGTCTGCGATTCGACAGTGGCGTCCAGGTCCAGATCCTGGCGCGCCTCGGCCTGGGCCGCACCGGTCAGCGAGACACGCTCGGGTTGGGCGGGGGCATTGAGCAGCCGCCACCCCGTGGCGGCAATCACCAGGCCACCGGCCAGGCGCAGCACCGGGATCGAGATGCCGAAGAAGGACAGCACCCAGGCACCGATGCTGATCGACACCGCCAGCATCACCAGGCTGTTGAACGCCACCGCCCGCGCAACGCGGTTGCGTTGCACGGGCGTGGCATCAGGGAGCAGGCCCAGCACCATCAGTGCCGCGCCCGGTGGATTGATCACCGGCAGCAGGCTGGTGAAGATCACCAGGAACGCATGGCTGAATTCATTCCACATGGGCCCACCTTATCAGTAGCCCCACCACGGCTGGCAGTGCAGGTGGCCGTAAGGACCCCGCCAGCAGCGGCCGCCGGGGTACGGACGCGGGCCGCCGCCCCAGCCCCACGGGCGCGGGCCGTACATGGCCGGGCCGTACCACCAGTCGATGAACACGCTGGCGTGTTCGCCGGCGTCGGGCAGGGTGCCGCCCAGCGTGCGGATGTCGTAGGTGAGGTTGCCGCCGCTCAGGCGCGGGTTGCGCAGTTCGACCACGGCCAGGTCGGTCTTGCCGTTCACCACGGTGGATACGGTGGCGTTGGGCGGGTCCTTCTCGAAATCGTCCTTGCCGCTGCCCCAGTAGCTGACGAACTTCGCGGTGGACACGTCGCCGGTCATGCGTTCGGGGCGGTCGGTGAACATCAGGGTCTGTTCGCCCACCCCCTTGAGGGTGAGGGTCCTGCCGTCGGATTGGAAGCCGTTGCCGGTCTGCACGAACAGCCAGTTGGCGGCGGGCATCGGTTCAACGTTGCTCGCCGGGGCGGGGGCGGGGGCGCTCTTCGGGGCCGCCTGTGCATTCAACGCACACAGGGGAAGAAGGAGCAGCATCGCCACTCCGAGGGAAAGCCGCTTCATGTGAATCTCCAGAAAGGGTAGGGGCGAACGCGCGGGAGACGGGGAGAGGGTTCGTCCCCCGCTGCCATCGCGGAGAGAACGTTACGGGGCACGTCCCCACCCGCACTTGATGCAGGTCAAGCGCGGCGCATGTCGCGCCGTTGCCGCCACACCACGCGCCAGGCCGCAGCGGACAGCGCAAGCAGGGCCGTGCCGAACAGCAGCAGCGGCGCATGGCCGTGTTCGTTGAATGCCATCAGCCCCAGCGTCAGCAGGCCGGTGGCCGTCAGCGAGATCGCCACCGTGCGTGCCGGTGCATGGTCGCTGGCCTCGGCGGCGGACATCGGCGTGGGCACATAGGCCGCCATGCGTGCCTGCACGCGCTGCCATTGCGGCGCCGGGCCGCGCGCGAGCAGGTGCGACGCGGTGAGAATGAGCGTGGGCAGCACCGCGCCCACCAGCACATCGGTCAGCCGCGGATTGGCCTGTATCCACTGCGCGGGGACGGTGTGGGCTACCGCATCGGCATTCGCGCCGAAGCGCACCAGCACCCCGGCGATGAAGCTCGCTGCGGCGGTGACGAACACCGTTGCGGTGCCGATCCGGCCACTCAGCAGGCCCCAGATCGTGGGCGCCATCAGCGGGCCAAACAGCATGCCGGTCAGGGTGAGCACGATTTTTTCGGCACCGCCCATCCGTGGCACGCACAGCGCAACGGCGATCAACGCCGCACCGATAAACAGGGCGAACAGGCGCCCTGCGCCGACCAGCCGAGGTTCGCTCGCGGCCGGGCGCAGGCGTCGGTAGAACTGTTCGGTAAGCACGCCGGCAAACACATTGATCTGCCCGCTGATGGCACTGGCGGTGGCCGAGAACATCGCGGCCATCATCAGGCCCAGCATGCCGGCCGGCAGCACGTGCTGGCTGGCCAGGATGTAGGCCTGTTCCGGATCGGCGCCCGATTGCAGCATGCGATACAGGATCGGCGGGGTCAGCCACAGCGTCGGGCTGACCAGGTACAGCGCACCGAACAGCCACGCGCTGCGGCGCGCGTCGGTGTCGGTGGGCACGCAGATGTAGCGCTGGGCGAACGCCCATTCGGCGCCGACCAGGAAGAAGTGCACCGCCACCCAGCCGGCCATGAACCACACCGTGTACTGGCTGGAGAACGGTTGGAAGAAGGTCGCCGGCACCGGCGCCAGCGCCACTCCGCTGCGCACCTGCAGCCACAGCAGCGGAATCACGAACAGCACCGCCAGCTGCAGCACGATGAACTGCAGCACGTCGGTCATCAGCACCGCCCACAGCCCGCCGGTGACCGTGTACGCCACGACCACCATGCCGAACACGGCGATGGTGAGCGCCAGCGACAGGTGCCCGGTGGCGTCATCGCGCAGCAGGTGGCCCGGCTCCAGCGGCACCAGTGCCACCAGCATCACCGACAGCGCATACAGCGCCACCCCGGTGGACACGATGCGCATGGCCATCATCGCCCAGGTGTAGAGCTGCACGGCCTGCGGGCCGAAGCGCAGCTGCACGAATTCGGCCGGCGTGGTCACCCCGGTGCGGCGCCAGCGGCCCGCGACGAGGCTCCCGACCAGCAGCCCGGCAATGCCGATGCAGGTGTTGATGGCGATGGCCACTACCCCTTCGCGGTAGGCCAGCCCACCCCAGACCACGAACGTGCCGGCCGACTTGAGCGTCATGAACCCACTCAGCCCCGACACCCACCACGGCGAGCGCCCCCCGGCGGCGAACATGTCGCGCGAGCGGCGGTTGCGGCCGGCGTAACGCAGGCCGATCGCAAGCGTTCCCAGCAGGTACGCGGCCAGCACCACGAAGTCGATAGGCGCCATGCGCTCAGAAGTCCATGCGCAGGCTGACCCCGGCCTGGCGGCGGAAATCGGCGGGAAGCTGCTGCGCATACGCATTGGCACCGCCGGCCGTGCTCACCGCCATGATGTTGGCCGCGTAGCGGCGGTCGGCCAGGTTGTGTACGAACAGGCCCAGCTCGATTCGGCCATCGGCGAATATCAGCCCGGCCGTCGCATCGGAAATGCCGTAGGCGCGCTGGGTCATGACCGGGTTCTGGCTGATGTCGAACAGCACCGTGTCCTGCCAGCGGTAATCGAGCTGCAGGTACAGATCGGTGCGGGCGGTCAGCGGGGCGTCGTAGCGCGCGCCCAGCGTAGTGCGCCAGCGCGGCGCATTCATGATCGGCTTGCCGTCCAGGTCCTGCACGAAGGCGCCGCCGCTGGCGACCGGCATGCAGCCTTGGGCGAGGGTCTGGCCGGGATAGCACGGGCCGTTGCCGACGCCATCGAAGCGCGCATCCAGCCAGGTCACGCCGCCGCTGATGCTGAAGTACGCGTGCGGGCGCGCGGTGAACTCCAGTTCCACGCCATCGATGGCCACGCCGCCTGCGCTGGTCAGCACGAACAGGCCCGATGCCGCGCTGTAGGTCTGCGCCTGGTAGTCGTCGATGTGGGTACGGAACCCGGTGAGGTTGAGCATCAGCGCGTTGTCGAACAACGTGGTCTTCAGTCCGGCCTCGATCATGTCCGAGGTTTCGGCCGGGGCCGGCAGCTGCGCGAACTGGGCGGCGGTGAGGCCGAGCGTGGCGGCCAGGCCTTCGCTCTTGTAGCCGGTGCCCCACGCCACGTACCCGGTGATGACCGGGGTGAACGCATAGCTGGCACTGAGCCGGCCGATCGCGGCACTGTCGCGGTAGTGACCGGTCACCGGTCCGAATGCCGGGTTGGTGGCGGGCTGGTCGGCGCCGTTGAAGCGGCCATCCAGCGGACGCACGAAACCGAGGCGCTGGCGCTCGCGCAGCAGGCGCAGGCCGGCGGTGAGGGTCAGCGGCTCGCGCGGGCGCCAGTTGGCCTGGCCGAACAGCGCGGCGTTGCGGCTGTCGACATCCGAATGGCCGGCCAGCACGGCCTGGTCGCCGGGAACGCGCGGGACCACGTTGCCATCCGGGTCGATGCGGGACGTGGCACCGATGTTGAGCCCGCGCCGGTCCAATGCGTTGTGAACTGAACCGTCGAAGTAGTAGGCGCCCAGCAGGTAGTCGAAGACCCCGCCGGCAGGCGAGGCCAGCCGCAGTTCCTGGCTGAAGGTGCGGCTGGATTCAATGTTGAAGTTGCGCGTGATCAGCTGCGCCTGGGTGTCGTCCAGGTCGACGTCGCTGTCATTGTCGAAGCGGCGCCAGCCGGTGATGCTGGTGAGCGTGTGCCTGCCCATCGCCAGGCGTGCGGTCAGCGCCGCGCCGCTGTTTTTCTGCCGCACGAACGGCGCGACGTCATTGTTCACCTGCGCATTGTCGTGGCCCACCGCCGTGCCGGTGGGCAGGGCCCGTGGATGGGTGCTGGCCTGGATCAAGGGCAGCGCGCAGCAGTCGGCGTCCAGGCGGCTGGCATCGGCGCTGAGGGTGACGTCTGAACGCTGGTCGGGGTAACGCCATTGCAGCGTTCCGCGTATGCCGTACGCACGTTGGCCGTTGAGGGTGCGCCCGTCGTGCAGGTTGTCCACGTCGCCGTCGCGGCGGCGACCGAACGCGGCGATGCGGTAAGCGAGGTGGTCGGTGAGCGGGCCGGAGAGGGCACCCTCGACGCGGTACGCGTTGGGCTGCCCGGCCTGCACCGAAAGCGAACCGCTGCGGCGCTCGGTATCCGGCGCGCGGCTGATCAGCTGGATCACGCCCGCAGAGGCATTCTTGCCGAACAACGTGCCCTGCGGTCCGCGCAGCACTTCCACGCGTTCCACATCGAGCAGGTCGCTGAAGGCCGCGCCCGGTCGCTGTAGTACCACGCCATCGACCACCGTGGCGATGCTCGGCTCCACCCCGGTCGAGAACACGTCGGTGCCCACGCCGCGAATGCGGATGGCAGCGTTGCGCAGCTCGTTGCCGGCCGAAAACGTTACGCTCGGAACCAGCGCCTGCAGGCGACTGATGTCGATGGCCTGGCGACGCTGCAGGGTCTGGCCATCCACCACCGATATCGCCAGCGCGATGGTCTGCACGTTCTCTTCGCGGTGTTGCGCGGTCACCGTGATGCGGTCCAGTGCGGTCACCGGCGGCGGGCTCGTACTGGGATCCTCACGTGCGAACGCCGCTGCCGGCTGCACCAGCACCGTGAAGATGGCCATCTTGAGCGACCTCCATGGCATGGTGCGAATCCGTCTGCCCAGGGTGCGGATGCATTCTGTAACGTGACCGTCGTCGCCGAACAGCCCGGTTCAGCAATGTCGTCACAGTAAAACTACTGTGTATTCAGCTTCAATGACGTCACTGCAAGGGTTTCCGTCGGTCCGAACCAACTTGCGGAACACTGTTCTGGATCATAGGATCGGCAGCGTCGGCCCCAGCCCCGGACAGCGATCATGGCGCGAACCAGGCAACCCGCAACCCGCGACGACCTCGCCGAGGCCGTGGACGATGGCGATACGCGTTTTGCGATTCCCGGTGCGCAGGCGCTGTCCAAGGGGCTGAGCCTGTTGACCCTGATCGCCGATGCGCCACACCCGCTGCCATTCGGCGAGCTGTGCCGCTATTCCGGCCTGCCCAAAAGCACGCTGCACCGCATTCTGCAGACGCTGATCGAGTACCGGCTGGTGCGGACCGATGAAGCCAGCCAGACCTATCGGCTGGGCACGCGGCTGTTCGAAATGGCACACCAGGTCTGGAGCGATTTCGACCTGCGCAGCGCCGCCGAACCGGAGCTGCTGCGCCTGCGTGAGATGGCCCAGGAAACCACCCGGCTGGGCGTGCTGGAAGGCCGCGACATCCTCATCATCGACCAGCGCGACCACGTGCAGGCCATGCGCCTGGCCAACGGCGTGGGCAGCCGCCTGCCGGCGTTGGCCACCGCGATCGGCAAGGCGGTGATGTCACATCGACCGCCGGAGGAACTGCAGCGGTATCTCAGCGCCACGCCGCTGCAGCCGCTCACCCCGCACTCGATCCTCAGCCTGGAAGCGCTGCAGCGCGAACTGGACCTGATCAAGGCACGCGGCTACGCGGTGTCGGTGGAGGAATCCGCATTGGGCGTCAGCGGCGTTGCCGCCCCCATCCTTGACCATCGCGGCGAGGCCATCGGCGCGGTCAGCATCAGTGGCCCGTCCTTCCGCCTGCCACTGGAACGCCTGCATGCGCTCGGCCGCGATGTCATCGAAGCGGCGCGGCGCATTGCCGGCAACGTGGGCGAAACCTTCATGTCGATCAGCACGTCGGTCACGCCCAGCCATGCCGCCGAGCGCGACGTGCGCTGCGTGATCCCGCAGAGCGCGTTCCTGGCCGAAAGCCCGCACTGGCTTGGCGATGGACGCTCGCTGTTGTGGGTAGACATCCTGGCGCCGTCGGTGAACGTGTCCAACCTCGCCACCGGCGATACCCGCACCACGCCGCTGGGCGAACTGGTGGGCGTGGTGGTGCCGCGTACCTCAGGCGGCTTCATCGCGGCCACGCAGAGCGGCTTCCGCACGCTGGAGCTGCCGAGCGGGGAGATGCACCCGATCGCCGCGCCGCTGCACATGAGCGGCCGCCGTTTCAACGATGGAAAATGTGATGCGGCCGGCCGGCTGTGGGCCGGTACGCTGGCCATCGATGCCGCGCCCGAGCGTGGCGCGCTGTACCGGCTCGACACGCATGGCGTGCTGGACGAGATCGAAACCGGCTTCCATATCTGCAACGGCCTGGGCTGGAGCCCGGACAACACGCGCTTCTACCTGGCCGATTCGGGTCGTCGCACGATCTACGTGTACGACTACGCACTCGACACCGGTACGGTGACCAACAAGCAGGTATTCGCCCGCTTCGCCGATGCCGACGGCATGCCTGACGGGCTGGCCATCGATGCACAGGGGCATGTGTGGTGTGCCATGTGGGACGGCTGGGCGATCAAACGCTTCGCCCCGGATGGCACCCTGGAACGCAGCATCGACCTGCCGGTGCCACGCCCGACCAACCTGGCCTTTGGCGGCCCCCAGCTCAGGACGCTGTACATCACCACGGCGCGCATCCGCCTGTCTGCCACCCAGCTGGCGGCGGCGCCCTTGTCGGGCAGCCTGCTGGCACTGGACGTGGACGTGGCCGGCACGCCGGTCGGCGGCTACGGCGGCTGACATGGCCCAGTACCCCTCACTCGCGGGCAGGACCGTGGTGGTCAGTGGGGGTGGGGCCGGGATCGGTGCGGCCATCGTGGAGGCGTTCGCGGCGCAGGGCAGTGTGGTCTGCTTCGTGGATGTTGACGCGGATGCAGCGCGGCGCACGGTGGCGGCGGTGGTCGCACGCGGCCTCCCGCCGCCCGCCCATGCGGTCTGTGACCTGCGCGACATCCCGGCATCGCTGGCGGCCGTGCAGGCACTGCTGGCCGGTCGTACCCCGCATGCACTCATCAACAACGCCGGCAATGACCAGGCCCAGCCACTGGGCGAGGTCACGCCGGCCGATTGGGACGACCGCGTGGCGGTCAACCTGCGCCACCAGTTCTTCCTGGCGCAGGCGCTGTCGGCGCCGATGCGCGTCGCCGGGCAGGGCGCCATCGTCAACCTGGGTTCGGTCGCGTGGCGCATCGGCGTACCGGGGGTGCCGGTGTACGCCACGCTCAAATCGGCCGTGGAAGGCCTCACCCGCAGCCTGGCCCGCGAGCTGGGTGGCGATGGCATCCGGGTCAACGCGATCGCCCCGGGCTGGGTGCTGACCGAACGCCAGCTGGCCAAGGCCGCTGCGGATCCGGGCAAGGCCGCGCGTTACCTGGAGCGGCAGTGCCTGAAGACGCACCTGCGCCCGGCTGACATTGCGGAAATGGCGCTGTGGCTGTGCGCCGACGAGAGTGCCCTGTGCACCGGCCAGACCTTCACCGTGGACGGTGGCGTGGCCTGAACCGCCGTGGACCGCTGCCGCGGCCGCTGGTCTGCTGAATATGCGTTGACTTGATCTGGGTCATGTGGGCCACCTGCCGCCCCGGCTACCGTGCGCATGCCCCCAGCCAACGAGGTCGGCATGCCCAGCCCAGCGTCACGTACCCCCCCGATGCACACCCCTGGCCTCGACGAGGACATGTGCGTGCACATCTTCACCACCTCGGCGGCGATGATCGGCGTGTGCATGACCGTGGTCGGCGTACTGCATGTGGTGAGCGTGCTGCGGCAGGTGGACACCTTCGGCGACGACCTGCTCTGCATCAATTCACTGATCTACCTGGCCTCGTGCCTGACCGCTTACTGGGCGCTGCGCACGCGCCGCCGCAAGCGCAACCGGGTCCTGGAATGGGCGGCCGACTGGCTGTTCCTGGCCGGGCTGGTGCTGAGCACCGTCGCCACGGCGTTCATCACCTGGGCCGTCGCCGGCACCTGATGCAGCTCCCCCCTTATCGCCCTCCAACAGGTACCGCCATGGACGTTCCAGCCCCCGTTCCCGCCCCCCCGCGCACGCGCCGGTTCGCCCGCCTGCACGACCTGTATGCGGTCGCGCTGGTGGTTGCACTGCTGTGCACAGGCGCTACGGTCGCCCAGGCGCCGGCCGAGCGCAGCACGGCCGGTGCGCCGTTGCAGCCGCCAGTGGAGATCCGCTACGGCGACAACGGCATCAGCCAAGGCACGCTGCGCGCGGCGATGTCGCCAGTGTCGGTGGGCGGGCAGCCGTACCGCGCGCTGGTGTTCAACGGCAACTACGACGCGCCGCTGATCCGCACCCGGCCCGGCGGCACCATCGCGTTGACCCTGGACAACCAGATGGATGAAAAGACCAACCTGCATTTCCACGGCATGACGGTGACGCCGCTGGATTCGGGCGACAGCATTTTCCGCGAGGTCGGTCCGCACCAGCAGGGCCTGTACCGCTTCAAGCTGCCGCCGGACCACAGCCCGGGGGCCTACTGGTACCACAGCCATTTTCATGGCGGCGCGCAGCGCCAGGTCGAATCGGGCATTGCCGGGCCGATCCTGGTCGACGGCATCCTGGATCCGTTCCCGGAGCTGAAAGGCATCAAGGAACGCGTGCTGGTCCTGCGCAATTTCCAGAAGACGACCACTGGCAAGCTGGCCAGCGCGATCGTGACCAGCGCGCCCTCGATCCGCACGGTGAACGGCCAGGCCGATCCGGTGATCGACATCCAGCCCGGCGAAACCCAGCTCTGGCACCTGCTCAACATCTCGGCCAACCAGTACTTCCGCATCCGCATCAATGGCCAGGACGTGCAGATCCTGTCGCGGGATGGCAACACGGTGAACAAGCAGGTGATGACCGATGAGCTGCTGATCGGACCGTCGGCGCGCTTCAGCGTGCTGGTGGTTGGGCCGGCGGCGGGTGACCATCCGGTGGAGCTGGCTTTCGGCAACACCGGCGCGGCGGGAGACCAGTACAAGGGGGCGCGGATCGCCACGCTGCGCTCGTCCGGCGCGCCGGTGCCCACGCGCGCGATCACCAGCGCCTACCCGTCGCCCGAAGACCTGCGCAACGTGCAGGTAGCCAACGTGCGCCAGTTCGCCTTCCAGGATTCACCCACCGATGGCGACGCCTTCATGATCAACGGCGAACGCTTCGACCCACGCCGGGTCAACACCACGGTCAAGTTGGGTGATGTCGAGGAGTGGCGGTTGTACAACCCCTCGCAGGAGCTGCACCAGTTCCACATCCACCAGACCGATTTCCAGGTGGTGGCGATCAACGACAAGCCGGTGCCGTTCACTGGCTACCGCGATACGGTATTCATTCCCGCGCGCGGCTCGATCACGCTGCGCATACCGTTCCGTGACCCGGTCATGCTGGGCAAGTTCGTCTACCACTGCCACATCCTGGAGCACGAGGACGGCGGAATGATGCAGGTAGTCCAAGTGGTTCGGCCGGAAGACTACGCGCAGGCGGTGAAGCTGGCGCCGCTGGGGGGCATCTACGGGGACAACCAGACCTGCAGCTACCTCAAGAACAGCGGCCGCGAGTTTGTCCTGCCGACCAATGTGCAGCTGCCGGCGGAGAAAGGCCCATGAACGCCCTGTGCCGATCTGCCCTGGTGATTGGCGTTGCGGCCGGGCTGGGCCTGATGTCCAGCGAGGCGCGTGCCGACAAGGGTTATTACCCGAACGTGGGCATGGATTACAGCGCGGTGCTGCAGTACGACTACAGCCGTGCCGAAGGCGATGGCGCCACCGCGCCACGCAACACCACCGATTTCTATCCGGACATCCAGAGCAGCTTCTACGTGCGCTTCAGCCCGAACGACCAGGTGCGGCTGTCGACCGAACTCAACCCGATCAACCCGCCGGCCAATGGCGAGAAGCGGACCTTCGGCGACATCGGGCTGGTGGTCAATGAGTTGAACTACTACAAGCTCACCCAGCACACGCAGCTGCAGGTGGGCAAACTGCAGGTGCCGTTCGGCCGCGCCATGGATGCGGCGCCGGGGCTGTACACCAACGATTTCGTGTCGACCTACGATCTCGGCGGCATGCTCGGGGCGACTTATGCGTACCGCTGGTTCGGCCAGAAGGCGGGCATGGTGCAGGGCGGGCTGAACCTGTACACCGCCGACACCACGGAGCTGAGCCGGCCGTTCCTGCGCGGCGGCGGACGCGCGCAGCGTAGCGATGGCGGGCCGGCCAACACCGGCAAGCTGGACTCGTATGCGCTGACGGTGAACTGGAATTCGATTCCGGCGTTGCCCTACCTGGAGCTGCAGGCCGGTTACATGCGCAACCGCGCGGGCGTGGCGCAGCCGGATACCGGACCGGCTGACGACGAGGTGATCCGTGTGGTGTCGGCGCGTTACATCTGGGCGCCGGAGTCGAGCGCGGACCTGGATACCACGTTGCGCGGCCGCTATCTCGACGTGGTGCCGCTGGTGGAATATGCGGATGTGCAGAACGAGGATGCGGTGGCAGGCAACGATGCGCGCTATCTCACCACGTCGGTCACGGTCGATTACGGGCGCTGGGTATTCGGCGCGACCCGCACGGACAAGCGGCGCCCGTGGGCGCCGGGGGCAGGGCGGCACGATTACCTCAACGAGTTGAGCATGGGCTACCGGGTGACCGGGCAGCTGACCATGGCACTGTCTGTTGGCAGCCAGGCGCAGGGCGGGCAGGATTCGAACCTGGTCGGGTTTGCGCTTACTTATGAAGGAGCGCACTGACATGCTGCGGACATTCTGGCCGGCGCTGGTGCCGGCGGTAGCGCTTTCATTGCTGCTGCTGTCGATGCAGCCGCTGGCGACGCAGAACCAGAACCTGATCGGTGGGCCGTTCAAGCTCACCGACCAGAACGGGCGCGAGGTGACCGACCGCAGTTTCCACGGCAAGCCGGTGCTGCTGTATTTCGGGTTCACGTCGTGCCCGGACGTATGTCCGACCGATCTGGCGCGCGTGCAGCGGATCGCGCGGCGCGTGCAGAAAGCCGGGGGGCCATCGCTGACACCCATCTTCGTCAGCATCGATCCCGAGCGTGATACACCGGCCAAGATGAAGGGTTACGTGTCGGCGTTCGGGCCTGGCATGGTCGGTCTGACCGGCACCCCAGCACAGATTGCTGCCATCACCGACCGGTATCACGTGTATTACAAGAAGGTGCCCTACGGTGCGAAGGGCCAGTACATGATGGACCACTCCACGTTCGTGTTCCTGCTCGACCGCAACGGTCGATACGTGGACCACTTCGGGCGTACCGCGGATGAGGCGCAGGTCGCCACGCAGATCGTGGGTGAGCTGGCGCGTACGTCGCCGCGTGGGCGGGTGGCTGCTGCGCCTGGTGGTGGTGGTTGAAGCAACTGCAACAGCAACAGCCCTGGTTTGCAGGATCCACCGCGCAGGGCCGGCGGTGGTGGGGGTACGGGGGGCGCCGTGAATCCATCCCTGGAGGCTCTTGCGAAACATCCATGTTTCGCAAAGCCCCCGTACCCCCACCCCCGCCGACCCTCTGACAGCCGGTCGGTCGCCAAGGTAGGGCAACGCCCGCCAGCCCTGCACGATTAACCGGGCAAATGAAGGCTGTTGCACTTGCTGTTGCTCCCAAAAGAAACAACGCGGCCAAAGGGCCGCGTCGTCGAGAGAGGGCGAAGCATTACGCGCAATGCGTCAAGGCCGCCCACCGTTGTTTGCCGAGCTGGCTGCCTGGCGCAGTTCCTGGTCGGCCTGGATCAGCAGCTGCCGTGCACGTTCGGCGTGGCCGCCAAGGCCTTCGCGGTTGGCCTGCTGGGCCTGGCCGACAAGCTGGTAGGCCGCCACGATGTGTTCCTGTGCGGTGCGCAGGTTGCCGTGGCGGTCGCCGATGTTGACTACCGGTTCCTGGGCCTGGGCAATGCCGGCCAGGGCGAGGGCGCCGAACAGGGCGAACGGGGCGATGCGGGTCATGCGGTTCATTGGTAGTGCTCCAGAAAGTTGGGGTTGCCGTAGTCCGCGTCAGCGCGGCCGGGGGACACACGTTATGGCCCTGCCCGGTGACCCGACTTGATGTGGGTCAAGCACGCGTGGAAATCATTCTGAATGCGATAAACCAGTAGATTTACTGGTTTTTTCATATTGCGGAACACTGTTCCAATAAATATTATGGAACTGTAGTCCATATGTTGGATTACGTGCACCGCTGCCCCCTGCGGTGCCGCACCACCGGCCAGCAGGCCGGTCCGGCCGCCCGGCAACATGCTTCAACGACGGCCCGCCTCATCGCTTTTGTTCAGCGCATCAGACAGGGGGAAGGCGGCAGGCACACCAGTCCTGCCAGTGCCCACATCCGGGCGATGTTCCAGTGCTGGAGTTACATGTCATGGGTACGAGCTTTGGTGCGCCGTCGGCGCGCTGCCGGCAGTGCGAGTCCTGTCCCCTGGGCGCGGACTGTTTTCCCGGTTCCATGGAGGCAGGCAACCTGCACGAACTCGAAGGCCTCATCGAGCACACCGCACCGGTCCACGCTGGCAGCTTCCTGTTCCGCCAGGGCGACCCGTTCCAGCACCTTGCCGTGATCCGGCTGGGCACGGTGAAGACCTACTCGATTGATCGCGAAGGCCGCGAGCAGACCCTCGGCTTCCACATGCCCGGCGACATTCTCGGACTGGGTGCCATCGATGCAGAGCGCCATCCGTGCAACGCCGTCGCACTGGATACGGTGACCCTGTGCCGGTTGCCGTTCCGGGTGGCCGCCTCGCTGTCGGCACGCATGCCGCAGCTGCAGGCCAAGCTGTTCCGCCTGCTCAGCCGCGACATCGCGCGGGTCACGCAGCTGTCGTGCAACACCACCGCTGACGAACGCCTCGCTGCCTTCCTGATCGGCATGGCCGACCGCATGGCCTCGCGTGGCTACTCCGCCAGCCGCTGGCAGTTGACCATGTCGCGCATGGATATCGCCAGCTACCTGCGGCTGGCGCCGGAGACACTGAGCCGCATGCTGCGCCGCTTCCAGGAGGAGGGCCTGGTCGCACTGGAAGGGCGCGAAGTGGAAGTGCGCGGCCGCGAGCGCCTGCAGGCGATGGCGGCCGCCGAAGTGGGCCTGGATCAGGCCCGCCTGGAAGCGGCGTGACCGGTGCCGCTCAGGGCCGCCAGAAGCCAACCTGCAGCTCGGCCAGGGTCAGGTCGTTGTCGTGGTTGGTATCCAGCGACTGGAAGCGCATCTCCGCCACGCGGCGTACTTCCTCGTCGCTCAGCTCGCCATCGCCATTGAGATCGGCGACCCGGATGCGGTCTGCCGCCGTGAGCTGGCCATCGCGGTCCGGGCCGAGCAGTGCCTGTACTTCTTCGACCGTGACCCGGTAGTTGTGATCGGCATCGAGCGTGCGGAACAGCGCGCTGCCGTCGTACTCGTCTTCGCTGACCACGCCATCGCTGTTCTTGTCGAGCGTGGCGAAACGGGTGGCGGCGGTGTCGCCCACCGATTGGGCGTGGCCTGCGGCGGCAACGCCCAGGCAGAGCACGAGGGAACAGGCGAGACGCGTGGCGATCTGGCTCACGGGAAGCTCCGCAGCAGGGCAGGGAAGGCCTTCAGTCTCCGCCGTGCAGGCGCGCACGGCTACGGCAATCCCCGCGCCCGGCGCCAGTATTTCTACTGGCACCGGTCCGCTGGCCTCAATTGAAGCGCCAGCGGATGCCTGCGTACACCCCGCGCCCGTCCCCCGGTGTCGAGCGCGCCACGTCCTTGCCAGCGTCGTCATAGCCTGGCGTCACAGTGGCCGCGTAATGGCGATCGGTCAGGTTGCGCAGTTCCGCCCAGGCCTGCCAGCGGCCGTTCGGTGCATCGAAGCCCACCCGCGTGCCGAAGATCAGGTGGCTGTCGGCGCGGAAGCTGTTGGCGTAATCCACGAACATCGCCGAGGCGTACTCGGTGTTGACCGCGGCGTAGAACCCGGCCGGATGATCGAAGCGCAGTTCGCCCTGATAGTAGTGGCGCGGCAGGCCCGGCAGGCGGTTGCTGCCGAAGCGGGCATCGTGGCGGTAGCGGAAGTCGCTGAAGGTATACGCCTGGCGCAGCGAGAGGCGACCGTCGGCGCCCTGCCACAGGGTGCTGTCCAGCCCGGCCTCGATGCCACGGTGCACGGTCGGGCTGGCGTTGTTCTCGGCCACGAACAGGTTCGGCACCGGAACGACTTCCACGCTCAGCAGTTCATGCAGCACGCGCGCGTAGTAGCCGGTCAGTTCCCAGCGGCCGAGTGCGCCGTCGCCGCGCGCGCCCAGCTCGAGCGTGGTGGCGGTCTGGTTGTCCAGCGCTACAGGTGCGCGCTGGCGTCCGCTGGACGCGCCGTTGCCCGGGGCGAAATACAGGTTGGAGCCCCAGATCATCGACCACGGGTGCGCCGGCTCCACCGAGCGGCTCAGGTTGCCGAACCACTGTGTGGCGGGCGTCTGCTGCCAGGTGAAGCCCAGTCGCGGCGCGTAGTCCCAGTCGCTGCCCGACAGCCGTTCCGGCGTGCTCGGCCAGGTGACCTGCACGTCGTGGCGGGTGTTGATCAGCGCAAGGCCGGTCTGCAGGCGCAGCGTGTCGCTCAGCGCCAGGTCGTTGCCCACATGCAGCGTGCTGTTGGTGCCGTGGTGGGAGAAATCGCGGGTGTGGGTGCCGGCGGGGTAGCCGTTGCTGGGGTAGCGCAGGGTTTCGCGCACGTCCGCATCCAGGTCGTGGGTGACGCGCAGGCCGAGCGTGGTCACGCTGTCGCGCCCGAACAGCAGGTGTTGCCGCCGGTAATCCAGCGTGGCATTGAGGTTGGTGTAATCCAGCTGCTGCCGATACAGGCTCTCGTTGAGATCCATCGGGTAGTGGTGGTAGACCAGCCCGGCCTGCAGCGAGGAATCGTCATCGATCTGCAGCGTGGTCATGTTGCCCAGCCAGGTGCTGCCCGGCTGCGGGCGCTGCGCATCGATGGCCAGGTTGGCCGGGTTCGCCGCACGCGGATCGTTGCGGATCTGCGTGCGGGTCAGGCGCCCAGGCGTTTCGTGGTTGGTCTCGCGGTAGCGCAGGAAGAAGCGTGTTTCCAGCTGCGGGGTGATCTGCCAGCCCACGTTCGCCATCGCACCCTTGCCGTCGCCGGCGGCGTGCTGCTGGTAGCCGTCGTATTCGGTATCGGTGTAGGCCAGGTAGTAGTCCACGTCGCCCGCCACGCCGCCGTAGCCCACGCTGCGCTTCTGGTAGCCACGGCTGCCCGCTTCATACTGCAGTTCCAGGCCGGTGGCGTCACGGCCGCTACGGCTGACGTAGTTGATCGCACCCCCCAACGCCAGCGCGCCGGTTTCAAACCCGTTGGCCCCGCGCAGCACCTCGGCGCGGCTGAGCCACAACGGTTCGAGCAGCTCATACGGGGTGCCACCCGGGCCGGTGAGGGGCAGGCCATCCAGCGAGACCGAGATGCCGGAGGCATGCGCGCCCGGGCCGCGGTTGATGCCCGAGCCCCGAATGGAGATCTTGGCGCCTTCGTTGCCGGGCGACTGCGCGCTGATGCCGGGCTGGTAGGCCAGCACATCGGCGGTGCCGGCCAGGCGGCCATCGGCGCGGGCCAGGTCGATCACATTGCCGGCACCGGGCACGCGCTTGAGCGCGGCACGCGCCTGTTCGGTGGTGTCGGCGGCGGTGACGTTGACCGATTCCAGCGTCGTCGGCTTGTCGGCCGGGGCGGCCGAGGCGGTGGCAATCAGTACGGCCGAAAGGGCCAGGGTCAGCGTGGACAGGGTGGGGCGGTGCAGCGACAGGAGAGGGGGCATGCGTCAGGAATCGGTACGAAATGGGGCGGCGGCGGCCAGGCACGAGGCCTGTAAACCACCGCGAGGTCGCGAAAGTTAACAGGTTGCGCCGCCGCCGTCACCCACCGAAGGAACGGGGGGGTAGGGTCGGTTCCCAAACGACTGCACGCACGGCAGGCGATCCCTTTAACGCATGGACGCCTGCAACCACGCTGCTTCGGGAGAGGCGATCCCGATCATTGCAATGCCGCCACGGGGCGCGGTGTGGCTATCGGCAGTCGATCGGGATGCGACCCTACCAAGGTGCGGAGCGTGCGGCCTGGGTGAGAAACAAGTTTCCCGGGCTCCCGGCACGGCCATGCTGACCTCAAGCTGGGCGGCATGCGTTCAAAGAATCCCAGGCAGATCCAACCCCTTCTCCTTCGCGCATTCAATCGCGATCTCATAGCCTGCATCGGCATGCCGCATCACGCCGGTGGCCGGGTCGTTCCAGAGCACGCGCGCGATGCGCTTGGCGGCCGCTTCGGTGCCGTCGCAGACGATTACCATGCCGGCGTGCTGCGAGAAGCCCATGCCCACACCGCCGCCATGGTGCAGTGACACCCAGGTCGCGCCGCTGGCGGTGTTGAGCAGGGCGTTGAGCAGCGGCCAGTCCGATACCGCGTCCGAGCCGTCGGCCATCGCTTCGGTTTCGCGGTTCGGCGAGGCCACGCTGCCGCTGTCCAGGTGGTCGCGGCCGATCACCACCGGTGCCTTCAGCTCGCCGTTGGCGACCATTTCGTTGAACGCCAGCCCGAGGCGATCACGATCCCCCAGGCCGACCCAGCAGATGCGCGCGGGCAGGCCCTGGAACTTGATCTTCTCGGCGGCCATGTCCAGCCAGCGGTGCAGGTGCGGGTTGTCCGGAATCAGTTCCTTCACCTTCGCATCCGTTTTGGCGATGTCCTCCGGGTCGCCGCTCAGTGCGGCCCAGCGGAACGGGCCGATGCCGCGGCAGAACAGCGGGCGGATGTAGGCGGGCACGAAGCCGGGGAAATCGAAGGCGTTTTCCACGCCTTCTTCCAACGCCATCTGGCGCAGGTTGTTGCCGTAATCCACGGTCGGCACGCCCAGCGCATGGAAGGCGAGCATGGCCTGGATGTGGTTGGCCATCGACGCGCGCGCGGCTTTCTCGACCACCTTCGGCGCGCTCACGCGCTGTTCGTCCCATTGCTCCACCGTCCAGTCCTGCGGCAGGTAGCCGTTGACCGGGTCATGCGCGGAGGTCTGGTCGGTCAGCAGGTCCGGTTTGACCCCGCGCACCAGCAGTTCGTCCAGCACGTCGGCGACGTTGCCGAGCAGGCCCACCGACAGCGGCTTCCTGGCCGTGCAGGATTCCTCGATCAGGCGCAGCGCTTCGTCCAGGTTGTCGGTCCAGGTATCCAGGTAGCCGGTGCGCAGGCGCATCTCGATGCTGCTCTTGCGGCACTCCACGGCCAGGCACGAGGCACCGGCCATCACCGCGGCCAGCGGCTGCGCGCCACCCATGCCGCCCAGGCCGCCAGTGAACAGCCACTTGCCGGCCAGGCTGCCGTTGTAGTGCTGGCGGCCCATTTCCACGAAGGTTTCGTAGGTGCCCTGCACGATGCCCTGCGCACCGATGTAGATCCAGCTGCCGGCGGTCATCTGGCCGTACATGGCCAGGCCCTTCTTATCCAGCTC
>Ga0213821_1000257_pt1 | contig 36529 bp, 33 predicted proteins | sample MC6MC0909MG_FD_179894 | JGI IMG/M metagenome (GOLD analysis project Ga0213821, IMG submission 179894) | Enriched soil aggregate microbial communities from Iowa State University, Ames, United States - MC6-MC0909-MG | ecosystem: Environmental > Terrestrial > Soil > Unclassified | place: USA: Iowa...
CAGGTTGCCGAGATGGTCATCGAGAAGGCCAAGCGCCTGGTCGAGCACAAGAAAGACGTGGTCATCCTGCTCGACTCGATCACCCGTCTGGCGCGTGCCTACAACACCGTGATCCCAAGCTCCGGCAAGGTCCTCACCGGTGGTGTCGATGCTCACGCCCTGGAGAAGCCAAAACGCTTCTTCGGTGCTGCACGTAACATCGAGGAAGGCGGTTCGCTGACCATTATCGCCACCGCGCTGGTTGAAACCGGCTCGAAGATGGACGAAGTGATCTACGAAGAGTTCAAAGGTACCGGCAACATGGAGCTGCCGCTGGATCGCCGCATCGCCGAGAAGCGCGTGTTCCCAGCCATCAACATCAACAAGTCGGGCACCCGTCGTGAAGAGCTGCTGACCGCTGACGACGAGCTGCAGCGCATGTGGATTCTGCGCAAGCTGCTGCACCCGATGGATGAGATCGCCGCCATCGAGTTCTTGACTGACAAGCTCAAGCAGACCAAGACCAACGATGAGTTCTTCCTGTCGATGAAGCGCAAGTAAGCGATTCGTTCCACAGGCTGATGATTTGGGGCTGCTGCGCAGTCCTTCGCGGATAAGCCCGCGAAGGGTCGCGCAGCGGCCCCAAGTCATTTTTGCATCCTAAAACGGCTTGATCAGCGCTACACTCTGCACCCCGACCGATACGGCCAACACGAGGCTCACGCATGCAGTATCGCGATTTGCGCGACTTTATCCGTGGCTTGGAACAGCGCGGCGAACTCAAGCGCATCCAGGTTCCGATTTCACCCGTCCTGGAAATGACCGAAGTCTGCGATCGCACCTTGCGTGCCAAGGGCCCGGCGTTGCTGTTCGAAAAGCCTACCGGCTTCGACATTCCAGTGCTCGGCAACCTGTTTGGCACCCCGGAGCGGGTGGCCATGGGCATGGGTGCCGAATCGGTCGACGAGCTGCGTGAAATCGGCAAGCTGCTGGCCTTTCTCAAAGAGCCCGAGCCGCCCAAGGGGCTCAAGGACGCCTGGTCGAAACTGCCGATCTTCAAGAAAGTCGTGTCGATGGCGCCCAAGGTCATCAAAGATGCGGTATGCCAGGAAATCGTGGTCGAGGGCGAAGACGTCGACCTCAGCCAACTGCCGATCCAGCACTGCTGGCCGGGCGATGTGGCGCCGCTGATCACCTGGGGCCTGACCGTCACCCGCGGGCCGAACAAAGAACGCCAGAACCTGGGCATCTATCGCCAGCAGGTGATTGGCCGGAACAAGGTCATCATGCGTTGGCTGAGCCACCGTGGCGGCGCTTTGGACTATCGCGAGTGGTGCGAGAAGCACCCTGGCCAGCCATTCCCGGTGGCGGTAGCCCTGGGCGCGGACCCGGCGACCATTCTTGGCGCTGTGACCCCGGTGCCTGACACCCTTTCCGAATACGCCTTCGCTGGCCTGCTGCGTGGCAATCGTACCGAGCTGGTCAAGTGCCGTGGCAGTGACCTGCAGGTGCCGGCCACTGCGGAAATCATCCTGGAAGGGGTGATCCACCCAGGCGAGATGGCCCCCGAAGGCCCATACGGCGACCACACCGGTTACTACAACGAGGTGGACAGCTTCCCGGTGTTCACCATTGAACGCATCACCCACCGGCGTAATCCGATCTATCACAGCACCTACACCGGCCGTCCACCGGATGAGCCGGCGATCCTTGGCGTTGCGCTGAACGAAGTGTTCGTGCCGATCCTGCAGAAGCAGTTCCCAGAGATCATCGACTTCTACCTGCCGCCCGAAGGCTGCTCGTACCGCATGGCGGTAGTAACCATCAAGAAGCAGTACCCAGGCCATGCCAAGCGGGTCATGCTGGGTGTCTGGTCGTTCCTGCGACAGTTCATGTACACCAAGTTCGTTATCGTTACCGACGACGACGTCAACGCCCGCGACTGGAACGACGTAATCTGGGCCATCACCACGCGCATGGACCCCAAGCGTGATACGGTGATGATCGACAACACGCCAATCGACTACCTGGACTTCGCGTCGCCGGTATCGGGGCTGGGGTCGAAGATGGGCCTGGATGCAACGCACAAGTGGCCGGGCGAGACTACACGCGAATGGGGCCGAGTCATCGTCAAGGACGATGCCGTCACCCGCCGTATCGATGAGCTGTGGGATCAGTTGGGAATAGATTGATGCAGGTAACGTTGCAGCCGTCCGGGGCGGTACTGGCGCTTGAACCCGGTGAAAGGATTCTCGATGGCGCCCGGCGCCTGGGTTACGACTGTCCGAGCAGCTGCCGCAACGGCAATTGCCACGTCTGCGCTGCCTTACTGGTGGAAGGGCGGGTGCGCCAGGACGGTGAAGTGCGTGATCACGGCGAGCTGTTCACCTGCATCGCCGAGCCGCTGGAGGACTGTATCTTGCTCTGGGACGGTGTACTTGCCTTGGGCGAACTGCCGGTGCGCACCTTGGCCTGCACGGTGAGCGAGTGCGTCGAGGTGGGCGGCGACGTCTGGCGCGTGCGCCTGCGCGCTCCGGCCGGCAAGCCGCCGCGTTATCACGCCGGCCAGTACCTGATGATCGAGCGCGACGGCGCCGACAAGGCAGCCTTCTCGCTGGCCTCTGCACCGCATGGCGGGCGCGATCTGGAGCTGCACGTGCTGGCGCGCGAAGCCAGTGCCGTGGCGCTGATCGAGCAATTGCAGCGCGATGGTATTGCGCGTATCCAGCTGCCGTTTGGCGATGCACATTTGGCTGAGCTGCCCGATGGGCCACTGGTGCTGATCGCCGCCGGCACCGGCATGGGCCAGATGCACAGCTTGGTCGAGCACTGCCGGGCCAATGGTTTCAAGCACCCGGTGCACTTGTACTGGGGCGTGCGTCGTCCGGAAGACTTCTACCAGATCGAGCACTGGGATGAGTGGCAGCGCCTGCCCAACCTGTTCCTGCACAAGGTCGTCAGTGACCTGTGTGGCTGGGAAGGGCGTTGCGGCATGCTGCATGAGGCAGTTTGCGAAGACATCGCCGACCTCAACGATGTGCACGTGTATGCCAGTGGTTCGCCAAATATGGTCTATGCCACGCTCGATGCGTTGGTTGAAGCCGGCATGGATGCGCACCGCATGCGTGCCGATGTGTTCGCCTATGCCCCGCGCAACTGAATAGTTAGTCGACGCTAATAACCAAAGTGTCCGGCGATGATTATAAGGCGGTAAATTGTTACCGCCGCAGCCAATAACTTTCACTATACTCGAAACAATACCGTGCAATCGCTTGCAGGGCCCGTAGTTCGGCGGCTCAGGTGTGCATGGGGGCTTGTGCGATGGATACTTTCTGCCGTACGGTAAGTCCAGTGGAGCGTCACTGAGTTACAGTGGCGTTCTTCGTGAGTTCTCGGGGAATAATGGCGGCAGCTTATGTCGGCAATTGAAAGTCTATCTTGGCAGGTACCCTATCCGCCGTCGCTCGACTTCGGTCAGCAACTGACTCGCGAGCAATTGTTCAATTCGATGCAGTCGACCATGGCGCGCCATCACGGTGGGCCGGTGTGGCTATTTGCCTATGGCTCGCTGATCTGGCGCCCAGAATGTCATTCGGTCGAACGCCAGCGGGCGCGGGTGCATGGCTATCATCGCGGGCTGTACCTGTGGTCGCATGAGCACCGCGGCACGCCGGAGTGCCCAGGGCTGGTGTTCGGGCTCGATCGTGGCGGCTCATGCAGTGGCTTTGCCTATCGCCTGGAGGAGAGCAATCTGGATGACTCGCTCATGGCCTTGTGGCAGCGCGAGATGCCATACCCTGCGTATCGGCCGCATTGGCTGACTTGCCGCTTGAATGATGGCAGCAAGGTTCAGGCGCTAGGGTTTGTTCTGGAGCGGCATCTGCCGTGCTATGCCGGTGATCTGCCGGATGGCTTGCTCAGCCAGATTCTGGCCAGCGCCAAAGGGCGTTATGGCAGTACCCGGGATTACGTCGAGCAGACCCTCAATGCACTGCGCAGTCACCAGATGCCCGATCGTAATCTTGAGGCGCGGTTCAGGCGTTGCCACAACTTGCGTGAGGTCTGAAGTATTTGTCGGCTGCACCGGCCGCTTCGCGGGCAAGCCCGCTCCCACAGGGGCCGAGTTGTCATTGATGGCTGCGCTGTACCTGTGAGTGCGGTGACGGGCACTCCCACAGATACCGCATCGACATCAAAGACACCGCTATTCCTGTGGCAGCGGGCTTGCCCGCGAAGAGGCCAGAAGCGACATTGAGGATCTAAAGCCTTACCTGGCCAGCACCACCAACTTACCCACAGCCTGGCGCTGCGCCAGTCGCTCGATTGCCGCCCCGGCCTCGGCCAGTGGATAAGTCTGCGACACCAGTGGCTTTAACTTGCCTTCGGCATGCCAGGCAAACAACTGACGGAAGTTGGCTGCATTATCCTCAGGCTGGCGCTGGGCAAACGATCCCCAGAACACCCCGACCACCGAGGCACCCTTGAGCAGCGCCAGGTTCACCGGCAATTGCGGAATCGTTCCACTGGCAAAACCCACCACCAGCAATCTCCCATTCCAAGCAAGGCCACGTACAGCCTGGTCGAACAGCTCGCCACCTACTGGGTCGTAGATGACATCTACTCCCTGGCCGCCCGTCAGGCGCTTGATTTCATCCTTCAGGCTGACCTTGCTGTAGTCGATCACCTCATCGGCGCCGGCGGCCTTGGCCACCTGCAGTTTCTCTTCGCTGCTGGCGGCGGCGATCACCTTGGCGCCCATGGCCTTGCCAATCTCCACTGCGGCAAGCCCTACACCCCCCGAAGCGCCGAGCACCAGCAAGGTCTCCCCTGGCTGTAGGTTGGCGCGTTGGCGCAGGGCGTGCATCGAGGTGCCGTAGGTCATGCCAAACGCCGCAGCAGTGGTGAAGTCCATGCTCGGCGGCACTGGCAGCACGTTATAGAACGGCACTGCCACCTGCTCGGCAAAGGCGCCCCAGCCGGTCAGGGCCATTACCCGGTCACCGACCTTGAAGGCACCCGCTTTCGCGCCCACGGCGGCCACTACCCCTGCGGCCTCGCCACCTGGCGAGAATGGCAGTGGCGGCTGGAACTGGTATTTGCCTTCGATGATCAGGGTATCGGGGAAGTTGACCCCGGCGGCGTGCACGTCGAGCAGGATCTCGTTGATCTTTGGCGTAGGGCTGGCCGCCTCTTCCAGCACCAGATCGCGCGCTGGGCCAAGGGTTTTGCACAACACAGCTTTCATCGGGGCTATTCCTTTGCGTGTGGTGGCCGATAAGTGTAAGAGGGCCAGGTGCCGGGTCAATGAGCATGGCCCGGCCTGATGGGCTGGCATAAGCCCGGGCTTGGGTTTGAACGAAGTGCTGGGTAAGCTGGCGCCAACTGTATTGAGGAGCGAATTCGTGAAAGCGTGGATCTTGATGGTACTGGCGCTGCTGCTGCCAGCAACGGCCATGGCCGAGGCAGCCAAGGAAGGGGAGCCGAAGGTTTCCTACATCAGCCTGAGCCCGCCCTTTGTCGGCAACTACGCCCTCGATGGTAGCCCCAAGCTGCGCGTATACAAGGCTGACGTGGCCCTGCGAGTAACCGGTGACGCCGCCGCCACTGCGGTCAAGCACCACGAGCCGCTGATCCGTAACCAGCTGGTGGCGCTGTTCACCCAGCAGGCTGTGGATAACATGAGCAACGTCGAGGCCAAGGAGAAGCTGCGTCAGGAAGCCCTGAAGCAGGTGCAGCAGGTGATGGAAGCCGAAGAAGGCAAGCCGATCGTCGAGGATCTGCTGTTTAATAACTTGATTGTGCAGTGATTTGATATCGACCCAGCCTTTTCGCCGGCGAGCATGCGAAAAAGCTGGGTCAGCCAGCGCGTCACGTCACCTAGCCAGGGCCATGATCGCCGCCCACTGCTCTGGGCTAACCGGCATCACCGACAGCCGCGTGCCTTTGTGCACCAGCGGCAGCTCCTCAAGTGCAGTCTGTTGCTTGAGCAGGCCTAACCCCAGCACCTGCTTGAACGTCTGCACATGCGCTACATCTACCGCGCTCCACGGGTTTTTCTCGGCAGTCGCCTTGGCGTCGTGATAGGGGCTTTCAGGGTCGAGCGCAGTCGGGTCCGGGTAGGCCGCCGCAGTGATCTTGGCAATACCGGCGATGCCTGGTTGCGGGCAGCTGGAGTGGTAGAAGAAGAACGCGTCGCCTACGCTCATTTCCCTCAGGAAATTGCGCGCCTGATAGTTGCGCACCCCGTCCCAGCGCGCCTCGCCCAGACGGGCCAAGGCTTCGATGGAGAGCTCGTCTGGCTCGGATTTCATCAGCCAATAGGCCATGGATGCTGCTCCTGACAAAGTTTGAAATAACCTGTTGCATGAAACCGACAGCCGGTTGGCGTCAACGTTTGCGTGTCGACGCACGTTGTCGGAAAATGCGCCGATTTTAAGCGACATGCTCCGCCAGCACCGAAAAAGCTAGCGAGCCAGAACAGTTTGCCTAGGGGGGCAATCGATGAACAAACGCAAACCGGACCTGCTGTGGGTCTTGGCCTTCATTTTCGGCCTGGGGGTTGTCACCACCGGTTATGCGCAGAGTTTCTGGGAGCGCAAGATGGACATCGCCTACCAGACCCCCGTCGAGTCTGCCCCGCAACAACGCTAAGCCTTGGCCTGGCGCGTTTTTAGTTGCGTGCCAGGTACCAGCCGCGGTCCGAGACCGTTCCTTGCAGCGGCACATCCCAACTGGCCTGGGCCAGTCGTTCTACTTTCTGACACTCATGGGCCAGCCCCAGCAGTAGCGGTTTCTTCCAGTACTTGCGACGTGCCTGATAGGCCAGGCTGCGGTCATAGAAGCCACCGCCCATACCCAGTCGCCCACCCACTTCATCGAAGCCCACCAACGGCAGCAGGATCAAGTCCAGCGCCCAGATTGGCCGTTGCCGCTTGCGCTCGATTACAGGTTCCGGAATTCGGAAGCGGTTGGGCCGTAGTTTTTCCCCATGCTCGAATCGCTGAAATACCATGCGCGTCGCTGGCCAGGCATGCAGCACGGGCAAATAGGTGCGTTTGCCCCGGCGTTGAGCTTCGCGCAGCAGCAGGCGTGGGTCGATCTCGCCATCGTTGGGAAGGTACAGGGCAATGTGCTTGGCCCGGCGAAACAGCGGGTGCTGCGCAAACTGGCGGTACAGGCCGAGGGTCGCCTGGCGTTGCTGGGCCGGGGTAAGGGCGCGGCGGGCATTACGCAGCAGGCGGCGAAGTTGAGGGCGGGTGAGCGGCGCGGTGTCGGTCATGGCACGGGCGTTCCCAGAGGTGTCGGCCGCCATAGCGGCCAAACCAATTGCCCGCCGAGGAGGCGGGCAATGAAGCATTCAGGCTCCCCGATAAGACCGCTATCGGTGTAGCCCTTGAACCCGAAAGTTCAAGGTGGAGATTGCAGGGGGCGTTAAGGCTTTCCGTCGGGCGGACATGCACACCGGCCCCAGCGTGCAACCCCCGTGGTTGTGCGTATCGGCTCAGGGACATAACCGACTGGCGCATCCCCCAGGGAGTGGCGCCAGTATACCAACCTCAGCCGTTTTTGGTACCCGTGTCGTCGGCCAATGCATTGTCGACCCGCTCCAGCAGGTCACGCACCTGCTCACGGGTAGTGCCGCCGCTGACCACATCCGGAGTGTCCTGACGGTGGAGCATTTCGTGGGTGATGTTCAGCGCTGCCATGACCGCGATGCGATCAGCGCCGATCACCTTGCCGCTGCTGCGGATCTCACGCATCTTGCCGTCCAGGTAGCGTGCCGCGCTGACCAGGTTGTTGCGCTCCTCGGGCGGACAGATGATCGAGTATTCCTTATCGAGGATCTGGACGGTGACGCTATTGCTTGAACTCATGAGTCTTGCTCCAGGGCCTTGAGCCGCAAGATCATCGATTCGACCTTGCGCCTTGCGATCTCGTTCTTGTCGATGAGGTGGGCGCGCTCTTCGCGCCAGGATTTTTCCTGAGCTACTAGGAGTGCATTTTGCCGTTTAAGTTGCTCGACGCGCTCGATCAGCAACTCAAATCGGCTCATCAGCGCTTGCAGGTCGTTGTCTTGCATGGGTTGCACTCGTTTCGCTCCATCGTTGACTGCCTGGCGATCATGCCTGTGCCAGGCCCTCGGCGGCCAGTGCCGATGGTCTTGGCGCGCCTGCCGGTGCTAGGATACAAGGTCTTCATTCTAGACATTGCGCCGTCTGGCGCCTAGCAGCCCATGCCCAATACACAATCGCCCTACATCGCCTTCGCCATGTTGCTTTCGAGCAATGGCCACCCTGTCACCCCTGCCGAGCTGCATGGCTTGCTGATCGGCCGCAGCTGCGCCGGCGCAGGGTTCGATGCCGATGCCTGGCTGGCTGACGCAGCCCAGCTGCTCGAGACCGAGCCTGGTGACACAGTTCGCAATGCTTTGATCGGCCTGCAAGAGATGGTCAAGGCCGAGCTCACCGGCGAAGACGTCGCCATCGTCCTGCTGCTGCCGACCGACGACGCGGCGCTGGCTGACCGTGCCGCCGCGCTGGGCCAGTGGTGCCAGGGCTTCATCAATGGTTTCGGCCTGAATGCCGGCGGTAAGGACCTGTCCACCGACGCCAAGGAAGTGCTGCAGGATCTGGTGGCCATTTCGCAGGTCCAGGAAGCGCTGGAAGAGTCCGAGGACGCTGAAAGCGACTACATGGAGGTCATGGAGTACCTGCGCGTCGCCCCGCTGCTGCTGTTCACGGAGTTGAACACGCCAGCAGCACCTGCGCCAAAGCCATCGCTGCATTGATCTGAACGGGGTCGTTTGCCCATGAGCCACATACCCAAGGCGGAGTATGCCCGTCGGCGCAAGGCGCTGATGGCGCAGATGGTCCCCAACAGCATCGCCATCTTGCCAGCCGCCGCGGTTGCCATTCGCAACCGCGATGTCGAGCACGTGTACCGCCAGGACAGCGACTTCCAATACCTCAGCGGCTTCCCGGAGCCAGAGGCGGTGATCGCGCTGATTCCTGGCCGGGAGCATGGCGCATACGTGCTGTTCTGCCGTGAGCGTAACCCTGAGCGCGAGCTGTGGGATGGCCTGCGCGCCGGCCAGGAAGGCGCTGTGCGCGACTTTGGCGCCGACGACGCCTTCCCGATCACCGATATCGACGAGATCCTGCCGGGTCTGATCGAAGGGCGCGATCGGGTCTACACCGCCATGGGCAGCAATCCCGAGTTCGATCGCCGGCTGATGGACTGGATCAACGTCATACGCTCCAAGGCGCGCCTCGGTGCCCAGCCGCCGAACGAATTCGTTGCCCTGGATCACCTGCTGCACGACATGCGTCTGTATAAATCGGCGGCAGAGGTGAAGGTGATGCGCGCTGCTGCGGACATTTCCGCCCGCGCCCATGTGCGGGCCATGCAGGCCTGTCGCGCCGGGCTCTACGAATACAGCCTGGAAGCCGAGCTGGACTACGAGTTCCGCAAGGGCGGGGCGAAGATGCCGGCCTACGGCTCGATCGTCGCTGCCGGGCGCAACGGCTGCATCCTGCACTACCAGCAGAACGACGCCTTGCTCAAGGACGGCGATCTGGTGTTGATCGACGCCGGTTGCGAGATCGACTGCTACGCCAGCGACATCACCCGCACCTTCCCGGTCAGCGGGCGATTTTCGCCAGAGCAGAAGGCGATCTACGAACTGGTGCTCAAAGCTCAGGCGGCAGCGTTTGCCGAGATCGCCCCTGGCAAGCACTGGAACCACGCCCATGAAGCGACCGTGCGGGTGATCACCGAAGGGTTGGTCGAGCTGGGGCTGCTCAAAGGCGAGGTGCAGGCGCTGATCGACGCCGAGGCGCATCGCGCCTTCTACATGCACCGCGCAGGGCATTGGCTGGGCATGGATGTGCACGACGTCGGTGAATACAAGGTCGGTGGCCAGTGGCGAGTGCTCGAACCGGGCATGGCGCTGACCGTCGAGCCGGGCATCTACATTGCCGCCGACAACCAGGATGTGCCGAAGAAATGGCGTGGCATTGGGATCAGGATCGAGGACGACGTGGTCGTGACCAAGCAAGGCTGTGAAATTCTCACCTCAGGCGTGCCGCGTACGGTCGCCGAGATCGAGGCGCTGATGGCTGACGCACGCAGGGACGTGGCATGAGCCGGGTCAACCTGGCGATCATTGGCGGCGGCCTGGTCGGCGCCAGCCTGGCCCTGGCCTTGCAGGCCGGCGCCAAGGCGCGGGGCTGGAAGATCCTGTTGATCGAGCCGTTCGCGCCAGGCGACAGCTTCCAGCCGAGCTACGATGCGCGCTCGTCAGCGCTGTCGTTCGGCACTCGGCAAATCTACGAGCAACTTGGCGTGTGGCAAACCCTCAGCCCGCGCGCCGAGCCAATCCGCCAGATCCACGTGTCCGACCGGGGCCGCTTCGGCGCTACCCGTCTGGATGCCAGCGAAGAAGGCGTGCCTGCGCTGGGTTACGTGGTGGAAAATGCCTGGCTTGGCCAGTGCCTGTGGCAAAGCCTGGACCGCGACGTGGTCAGCTGGCGCTGCCCGGCCGAGGTCAAGGCCATGCAGCCGATCGAGGGCGGCTATCGCTTGCAGCTCGATGACGACACCAGCCTTGAGTGCGACCTGGCGGTGCTGGCCGATGGTGGTCGTTCCGGCCTGCGTGAGCAACTGGGCATCCATGTGCGGCGCCGACCTTACGACCAGAGCGCGCTGATCGCCAATATCAGCCCCGGCGAGGCCCATGCTGGCCAAGCCTTTGAACGCTTCACCGAGCAAGGCCCGATGGCGTTGTTGCCATTACCAGAGAACCGCTGCGCGCTGGTCTGGACCCGCCAGGGAATGGATGCCAAGCGCCTTGCCGAAATCGACGAGCGTAGCTTCCTGCGTGAGTTGCAGGACGTGTTCGGCTATCGCCTGGGCGCACTGCGCCAGGTTGGCGTGCGTCACCTCTACCCGCTGGCGCTGGTCGAGGCCGAGGAGCAGGTGCGCCCCCATCTGGTCGTGCTGGGCAATGCCGCGCACAGCCTGCACCCGATTGCCGGGCAGGGCTTCAACCTGTCCCTGCGCGATGTGCAGACCCTCGCCGAAGGCCTGTTGGCCGGCCCAGCGCAGCCGGGCGATCTGGCGACCTTGCAGGTCTATCACCAGCGTCAGCGTGTGGACCAGGCGCTGACCATCGGCTTTTCCGACCAGGTCACCCGCGTATTTGGCAGCGGCCAGCCATTGCTGGCAGCCGGGCGCAACCTCGGCCTGTTGGGCCTCGACTTGCTGCCACCGGCCAAACGCTGGTTCGCCCGCCAGGCCATGGGCCTGGGTACTCGGCCTGACCTGCGGGGTCGCGCATGAGCGACCCACGCAAGCTCGCGCGCAAGGCCCGGATGCTGCGCTGGCTGCTCAACTTCTACCCGCCTTACCTGGGCGCCGGTATCCGTGTGCAGCACATCAGCCCGGACATGAGCAGCGTCAAGGTGTGCATGAAGCTGACCCGCTGGAACCGCAACTATGTCGGCACCCAGTTCGGTGGCAGCCTGTATTCGATGGTCGACCCGTTCTACATGCTGCTGCTGATCGAGCGCCTGGGCCGCGAATACATCGTCTGGGATAAAGCCGCCAGCATCGATTTCATCTCCCCTGGCAAAGGCCCGGTGTACGCCGAGTTTCATGTCGACGACGCGATGCTCGACGACATCCGCCAGCAGACCGCCAGCGGCAAGAAGTACCTGCCCCGTCTGCAGGTCGATATCCGCGATGGTGCCGGTGAGTTGGTGGCGCGGGTCGATAAAACCCTTTATGTACGGCTCAAGCCGCAAGCGAGGCAGGCGTAAAGCATGGAAATGCGCGCAGATCTGTTGATTGTCGGTGCCGGTATGGTCGGCAGCGCACTGGCGCTGGCGTTGCGCCACAGCGGCCTGGAAATTCTCCTGCTCGACGGCGGCCCGCTGTCGGTCAAACCCTTTGATCCACAGGCGGCGTTCGAGCCCCGTGTCAGTGCCCTGTCGGCGGCCAGCCAGCGCATTCTTGAGCGCCTGGGCGCTTGGGAGGGTATCGCTGCGCGGCGGGCTTCGCCGTATTCGGACATGCATGTCTGGGATGGCAGCGGCACTGGCCAGATCCACTTCTCTGCGGCCAGTGTGCACGCCCAGGTACTGGGCCATATCGTCGAGAACCGGGTGGTGCAAGATGGCCTGCTGGATCGGCTGCACGACAGCGATATTGGCCTGCTGGCCAACGCCCGTCTGGAACAGATGCGCCGCTCCGGTGACGAGTGGCTGCTGACCCTGGCCGATGGCCGGCGTCTGCGCGCACCGTTGGTGGTGGCGGCGGACGGCGCCAACTCGGCGGTGCGGCGCCTGACCGGTTGCCAAACGCGCGAGTGGGATTACCTGCATCAGGCGATCGTCACCAGCGTGCGCTGCAGCGAGCCGCACCAGGCGACCGCCTGGCAGCGGTTCACCGATGAGGGGCCGTTGGCGTTTCTACCGCTGGCCCGCGACGACGGGCAGCATTGGTGCTCGATTGTCTGGTCGACCACCCCCGAGCAGGCCGAGCAGGCCATGGCGTTGGACGATGAAGCGTTCTGCCAGGCGCTAGGCAGGGCTTTTGAGGGCCGTCTGGGCGAAGTGCTGGAGGCCGACCCACGGGTGTGTGTGCCGCTGCGTCAGCGCCATGCCAAGCGCTATGTGGATGAAGGGCTGGCGCTGATCGGCGATGCTGCGCATGTGATCCACCCGCTGGCCGGGCAGGGAGTCAACCTGGGCTTCCTCGATGCGGCGGTGCTGGCTGAAGAGCTTGGGCGTGCCTGCGAGCGGGGTGAGCGTTTGGCGGATGTGAAGGTGCTCAGTCGCTATGAGCGTCGGCGCATGCCGCACAATTTGGCGCTGATGGCGGCAATGGAGGGCTTTGAGCGGTTGTTCCAGGCTAATCCGTTGCCGCTGCGTTGGTTGCGTAATAGCGGGTTGAGGATCGTTGAGCAGATGCCGGAGGCCAAGGCGCTGTTCGTGCGGCAGGCGTTGGGGCTTTCTGGGGATTTGCCGGAATTGGCTCGGGCCTGAGGTTCTTGCGACCGCTTTGCGGCCCGTCGCAGGCTGCGCCAGCGCCTATAGAGTTTCGCAATGTGTGTGTGGGCGCTGGCGGAGCTTGCTGGCCCCTGAAGAAGGAAATGGCAACATCTGGTAACGCCTGTAAGGGTGAGTCGCATAATGGGAAACACTACCATTTGCACCTCTAGAACCCGCGAGGAGTTACCCCGATGTTGCCACGCAAGCCCCTACTGGCCGCCCTGGCCCTGACCCTGTTCGGCGGCACCGCCCAGGCGGCGGACGAAGTGGTGGTGTATTCCTCGCGCATCGATGAGCTGATCAAGCCGGTGTTCGACGCCTATACCGCCAAGACCGGCGTCAAGATCAAGTTCATCACCGACAAAGAAGCCCCACTGATGCAGCGCATCAAGGCCGAGGGCGACAACGGCGTGGCCGACCTGCTGCTCACCGTCGACGCTGGTAACCTCTGGCAAGCCGAGCAGATGGGCATCCTGCAGCCGATCAAGTCGGACGTCATCGACGCCAACATCCCCGCCCAGTATCGCTCCAGCTCCCATGACTGGACGGGCTTGAGTCTGCGCGCACGAACCATCGCCTACTCCACCGAGCGGGTCAAACCCGAAGAGCTGAGCACCTACGAGGCCCTGGCCGACAAGCACTGGGAAGGCCGCTTGTGCCTGCGCACTGCGAAAAAGGTCTACAACCAGTCGCTGACCGCCACCCTGATCGAGAACCACGGCGAGGCCAAGACCGAGCAGATCATCAAGGGCTGGGTCAACAACCTGTCCACTGACGTGTTCTCCGATGATACCGCCGTGCTCCAGGCCATCGAGGCTGGCCAGTGCGATGTGGGCGTGGTCAACACTTACTACTATGGCCGCCTGCACAAGCAGCAGCCGAGCCTGCCGATCAAGTTGTTCTGGCCTAACCAGGGCGACCGTGGGGTACACGTCAACCTCTCGGGCATCGGCCTGACCAAGCATGCGCCACACCCTGAGGCGGCCACGAAACTGGTGGAATGGATGACCGGTGAAGAAGCGCAGAAGCTGTTTGCCGACATCAACCAGGAGTTCCCGGCCAACCCTAAGGTCAAGCCTTCTGCGGAAGTTGCGGCGTGGGGCAGCTTCAAGGCTGACAGCATTGCGGTGGAAGTGGCGGGCAAGCGTCAGGCAGAAGCTATTCGCTTGATGGATCGGGCTGGCTGGAACTAAGCGCCAGGCTTTATCCTTCTGCGGCCCTTGCAGGCCGTATCGCGGGGCAAGTCCGCTCCCACGCACACCGTGCATACGCGGCTGGCGTGGGAGCGGGCTTGCCCCGCGATGCATTCGCCATTTTCACTCAGGATTGAGCTTTGTCCCACGCCCCGCAACGTCGCTGGTACCTCCCGGTTTCCCTGGTCGCCGCCCTGGTCCTGCTGCCCCTGAGCGTCCTGCTGCTCTCGTGGCAGTCGATCGACCTGCAGATCTGGTCGCACCTGCTCGACACGCAGATGAGCCGTCTGCTGGGCAATACCCTGATCTTGGTGCTGGGCGTGGGCCTCGGGGTAACCGTGCTTGGTGTGAGCCTGGCTTGGCTGACCAGCCTCTGCGAGTTTCCCGGCAGGCGCTGGCTAGACTGGGCGTTGATGCTGCCATTCGCCATCCCGGCCTACGTGCTGGCGTTCGTCTTCGTCGGCCTGCTGGATTTCGCCGGGCCTGTGCAGAGCGCGCTGCGCGAGGTGTTCGGACCGATGCGCCTGCCACGGGTGCGCTCTACCGGCGGCGTGATCATCGTCCTGGTGTTGGTGTTCTACCCCTATGTCTACCTGCTGGCGCGTACCGCCTTCATCGCCCAGGGCAAGGGCCTGATGGAAGCCGCGCGAGTGTTGGGCATGTCGCCGCTGCAAGCCTTCTGGCGGGTAGCCCTGCCGATGGCCAGGCCGGCTATCGGGGCGGGCATTGCCCTGGCGCTGATGGAAACACTGGCAGATTTCGGCGCGGTGGCGGTGTTCAACTTCGATACCTTCACCACTGCGATCTACAAGACCTGGTACGGCTTCTTCAGCCTTTCCAGCGCAGCGCAACTGGCCAGCCTGCTGTTGTTGGTGGTGATGCTGGTGCTGTACGGCGAGCGCCGCGCTCGCGGGGCGAGCCGCACTGGCAACGAGCGGCCACGCGGGCAGGCGCTGTATCACTTGCGCGGCTTCAAGGCGCTGGCGGCCAGCGGCTGGTGCATGCTGGTGTTTGCCTGCGCCTTCGTCATTCCGCTGCTGCAACTGTTGGCGTGGTTCTGGCAGCGCGGTCGGCATGATCTGGATGAGCGCTATGTCGGCCTGGTGCTGCACACCCTTTACCTGGGCGCCATGGCAGCGTTGATCACCGTGAGTGTCGCGCTGCTGCTGGCCTTCGCCCGCCGCCAGGCGCCAACCAGAGTTATCCGGGCCGGGGTCGGCTTGGCCAACCTTGGCTACGCCTTGCCTGGCTCGGTGCTGGCGGTGTCGATCATGCTGGCGTTCAGTTACCTGGACAATCAGTTGGTGGTGCCACTGTCCAAGTGGCTTGGCGGCGCCGGCAAACCCTTGCTGCTGGGCAGCCTGGCCGCCTTGTTGATGGCCTATCTGGTGCGCTTCATCGCCGTGGCCCATGGCCCGCTGGAAAGCACGCTGGAGCGCATACGTCCGTCCCTGCCGGAGGCATCGCGCAGTCTTGGGGTGGGCGGGCCAAGATTGTTTTTCAAGGTATATCTGCCGCTGTTGGTGCCTGGTGCCCTGAGCGCCGCTTTGCTGGTGTTCGTCGATGTCCTCAAAGAGATGCCGGCGACTTTGCTGATGCGTCCGTTCGGCTGGGACACCCTTGCGGTACGGGTGTTCGAGATGACCAGCGAAGGTGAATGGGCACGCGCTTCGCTGCCGGCCTTGACCTTGGTGATGGTCGGCTTGCTGCCGGTCATCGGGCTGATTCGCCGTTCAGCTCGGCGCCCGGGTCACACTCACTGAGGATGCCAGTCCGCGCCCTTGCGGCTACAATGCGCGGCATTCGCTGCGGCGGGTCCTACAAGAAAAGGTGACGATTAAACGTTGCCGACCGCCGCTGCTTCGCCACGCCCGGAAGGAGAAACCCATGGGACAGCGCACGCCTCTGTACGACCTGCATCTGGCGCTAGGCGCCAAAATGGTCGATTTCGGCGGTTGGGACATGCCCCTGCACTATGGCTCGCAAGTCGAGGAGCACCATCAGGTGCGCAGTGACTGCGGGGTGTTCGACGTCTCGCACATGACCGTGATCGATGTCTACGGCAACGCCGCCACGGCCTGGTTGCAGCACCTGCTGGCCAATGATGTGGCCCGTCTTGAGGGTATCGGCAAGGCGCTCTACAGCACCCTGCTCAACCATGACGGCGGGGTGGTCGACGATCTGATCGTCTATCGCACTGAAGATGGCTATCGCCTGGTGGTCAACGCGGCCACCCGCGACAAAGTGCTGGCCTGGCTGCACGCGCATAGTGCAGGGTACGAAGTCGGTTTCGAAGAACGTGCGGAGTTGGCGATCCTGGCCATCCAGGGCCCCCGCGCCCGCGACAAAGTTGCCGAGCTGGTCAGTGCCTCACGTGCAGCGGTGATTCGCGAGCTGAAGCCGTTCGAAGGGGTGATCGAAGGCGACTGGTTCGTCGCCCGCACCGGCTATACCGGTGAAGATGGCCTGGAGATCATCCTGCCGGGTGAGCAAGCCCCGGCATTCTTCAACGACCTGGTCGGAGCCGGCATCGCCCCCAGTGGCCTCGGTGCCCGCGATACCCTGCGCCTGGAAGCCGGGATGAACCTCTACGGCCAGGACATCGACGAGCAGCATACCCCGCAAACCTCCAACCTCGGCTGGTGCATCGCCTGGGAGCCCGCTGAGCGCGACTTCATCGGTCGTGCCGGCCTGCTCAAGGAAATCGAGCACGGCGTGCAGGAAAAACTGGTCGGTCTGGTGCTCGAAGAGCGTGGTGTATTGCGTGCGCATCAAGTGGTGCGTGTCGCCGGGATTGGCGAAGGAGAGATCACCAGTGGTAGTTTCTCTCCTACGCTGAGCAAATCCATTGCCCTGGCGCGTGTACCGATGGCGACCGGCGACCGGGCCGAGGTCGAGATTCGTGGTAAGTGGTACCCGGTGCGGGTGGTCAAACCGACCTTCGTGCGCCACGGCAAGATTCTGATCTGAACATTTTTCTGGCGGGCCGACCGCTGACCCTATCGAGGATTACAAGACATGAGCAATATCCCCGCCGACCTGCGTTTTGCCGAAAGCCACGAGTGGGCTCGCCTGGAAGCCGATGGCAGTGTGACCGTGGGCATCAGCGACCACGCCCAGGAAGCCCTGGGTGACGTGGTGTTCGTCGAACTGGCGGAAGTTGGCAAGGTCTTCGCCGCTGGCGATGCAGCTGGCGTGGTCGAGTCGGTCAAGGCCGCTTCCGATATCTACGCCCCGGTCGGTGGCGAAGTGATCGCCGTCAACGAGGCCCTGGGTGACAGCCCTGAGGAGCTGAACAACGATCCGTACGCTGCCTGGATCTTCAAGCTCAAGCCGGCCAACCCTGCCGAGCTGGACAAACTGCTGGACGCTGCTGGCTACGCTGCCGCCATCGGCGAGTAAGTTTTCCCGCAACATCGACGATCCCTTCCTAGACTTGTAAGTCTCTCTGTAGGAGCGGGCTTGTCCCGCGATCAAGGGCAAGGCCCTTGCCATCCAGCGCTGATGGCAGGGCAGGCCTGGTCGCACGACAAGCCGCAGCGGCCAACCGCCGCTCCTGCATGGGTTTCTGGTCGAGGAAGAGGTCGCCATGTCCCAGTCGCCATCCCTGAGTCAACTGCAAGAGCTCAACCCGTTTCTGCGTCGTCACCTGGGGCCTGATGGCTCGGAGCAGAAAGCCATGCTCGACGCCTTGGGCGTCGCCAGCCGCAGCGAACTGATCGAGCAGACCGTTCCCCCTGGCATCCGCCTGAACCGCCCCCTCGATTTGCCCGCAGCCCTCGATGAGCAGGCCGCCCTGGCCAAGCTCGCTGCACACGCCGCCCAGAACCAACTGTGGACCAGCCTGATCGGCATGGGCTATCACGGCACCCTCACGCCGACCGTGATCCTGCGCAACGTGCTGGAAAATCCAGGTTGGTACACCGCCTATACGCCCTATCAGCCAGAGATCGCCCAGGGGCGCCTGGAGGCCTTGCTGAATTTCCAGCAGATGGTCATCGACCTCACCGGCCTCGCCCTGGCCAATGCCTCGCTGCTCGATGAAGCCACCGCCGCGGCCGAAGCCATGGCCTTGGCCAAACGCGTGGCGAAGAGCAAAAGCAATGCGTTCTTCGCCGACCAGCACTGTCACCCGCAGACCCTGTCGGTGCTCAAGACCCGCGCCGAAGGCTTTGGCTTCGAGCTGATCGTCGATTCTGTGGATAACTTGGCCAAGCATCAGGTGTTTGGTGCGCTCTTGCAGTACCCCGATACCCATGGCGAAGTGCGCGACCTGCGCCCGCTGATCGAGCAATTGCATAAGCAGCAGGCGCTGGCCTGCGTTGCCGCCGACATCCTCAGCCTGGTCGTGCTCGCGCCGCCCGGCGAACTGGGCGCAGACGTGGTGCTCGGTTCGACCCAGCGCTTTGGCGTACCGATGGGCTACGGCGGCCCGCATGCCGCCTATTTTGCCTGCCGCGACGAGTTCAAGCGGGCCATGCCCGGGCGCATCATCGGCGTCTCCCGAGATGCTCGGGGCAACACCGCGCTGCGTATGGCCCTGCAAACCCGTGAACAGCATATTCGCCGCGAGAAGGCCAATTCCAACATCTGCACAGCACAAGTGCTGCTGGCCAATATCGCCGGCTTCTACGCGGTCTATCACGGCCCCGAAGGTTTGCTGCGCATCGCCCAACGCGTGCACCGGCTGACCTTCATTCTTGCCGCAGGCCTGGAAGCCAAAGGCATCAAAAGGCTCAATCAGCACTTCTTCGACACCCTCACGCTTGAGGTTGGCGGCACCCAGGCAGCGGTCATCGAAAGCGCTGAAGCGGCGCAGATCAACCTGCGTATTCTCGGCCGGGGGCACTTGGGCGTGAGCCTGGATGAGACCTGCGACGAGGCGACAGTGCTGCGCCTGTTCGATGTGTTCCTCGGTGTTGACCATGGCCTGGATATCGCCACGCTGGATCGGCAAGCCCACCCCGAGGGCATCCCAGGCGCCCTGGTGCGGCGCACGCCGTTCCTCGCCCACCCGGTATTCAACCTGCATCACAGCGAAACCGAGATGCTGCGCTACCTCAAGCAGCTGGAGAACAAAGACCTGGCGCTCAACCAGTCAATGATCCCGCTTGGCTCCTGCACCATGAAGCTCAACGCCACCAGTGAAATGATCCCGATCACCTGGCCAGAATTTGCCAACCTGCACCCGTTCGCCCCCGCGGCCCAGGCCGTGGGCTACAAGGCGATGATCGAAGAGCTGGAAAGCTGGTTGTGCGCCATTACCGGCTTCGATGCGATCTGCATGCAGCCCAACTCAGGCGCCCAGGGCGAATATGCCGGGCTGATGGCGATCACCCGCTATCACCGCAGCCGCAAGCAGCCACTGCGCACGCTCTGCCTGATCCCGTCTTCGGCGCATGGCACCAATCCGGCTTCGGCGCAGATGGCTGGCATGGAGGTGGTGATCGTTGACTGTGATGAGCAGGGCAACATCGACCTTGCCGATCTCAAGGCCAAGGCACAGGCCGCCGGCGAACGGCTTTCCTGCCTGATGGTCACCTACCCCTCGACCCATGGCGTGTATGAGGAGGGCATTCGCGAGATCTGCGAGGTCATCCACCAACATGGCGGCCAGGTGTACATGGACGGCGCCAATCTCAATGCCCAGGTCGGCCTGGCGCGGCCAGCGGATATCGGCGCCGACGTCTCGCACATGAACCTGCACAAGACCTTCTGCATCCCCCACGGCGGTGGTGGCCCAGGCATGGGCCCGATAGGGGTGCGCGCCCATCTCACGCCGTTCGTCGCCAGCCACCCGGTAGTCCCGGTGCCTGGCCTGGACCCTAACAACAGCGCAGTCAGTGCCGCGCCCTGGGGCAGTGCGAGCATCTTGCCGATCAGCTGGATGTACATCGCCATGATGGGGCCACAACTGGCCGATGCCAGCGAGGTGGCGATCCTGTCCGCCAACTACCTGGCCAGCCAGCTCAGTGGCGCCTTCCCGGTGCTCTACCGTGGGCGCAATCAGCGCGTGGCGCACGAATGCATTCTCGATCTGCGACCACTCAAGGCGCAGACCGGCATCAGCGAAGAGGATGTCGCCAAGCGCCTGATGGACTATGGCTTTCATGCGCCGACCATGTCGTTCCCGGTGCCAGGAACGTTGATGGTCGAGCCGACCGAAAGTGAGTCAAAGGCTGAGCTGGATCGCTTTATCGAGGCGATGCTGGCGATTCGTGCGGAGATTGCCCAAGTGCAGGAAGGAAACTGGCCGGCGGAGGACAACCCGCTCAAGCATGCGCCGCATACCTTGGCCGATGTGTTGGGTGGTTGGAATCGGCCGTATAGCCTGGAGCAAGGTATTGCGCCGAGTGCGCATGTGCGCCAGCACAAGTACTGGCCAGCGGTGAATAGGGTCGACAACGTATATGGCGACCGAAACCTGTTCTGTGCCTGTGTACCGGTTGAGGCTTATCGCTGAAGGTATAGCGAGAGCGACTTCTTTGCGGGTGAGCCCCCCACTGGTTCTGTGCGCCGCTGTACCTGTGGGAGCGGGCTTGCCCGCGAACGAGGGCAGAGCCCTCGCCCTATCCCGAGCGTTACTCAGCTAGCGCATTCTTGGCCAAAATCGCATTGGCCAGCTCCATGTCGCTAGCTTCCACCCCAGGGTTATCCGCCCGCACCTGGCGAATCGCCGCCTCCAGGAACGGCCCCCGAATCGCCCCTTCACTGGCCACGAAGCTACCGGCATCATCCTGTGCGGCGACCACCAGCTTGTGATCCTTGAAGGTCAGGTAGGTCGACGCAGTGGTAGCGCCGGAAGAAATGACGTTACGCCAGAACGTGTCGGCCATGACGCCGCTAACGGGCAGGCAGAACAGAGCAGCAGCGGCAATGGCTGTTTTGAGACGCATGGAGAATAACCTCGAATGATGAGGGCTGAAAAATGCCCGCTGTTGGAGCGGCTTTCAGTCATCCAAGTTCCCTTTTTCAAAGGGATTTTTCATCAGCTACAGACCCTAAGCACCTCGCTCATGCTGGTCAATCCACGGGCGATTTTGTCTTCACCGCTGCGCCGCAGATCGTGCAGCCCTTCGCGCACGGCCTGCTGACGCAAGCTGGCCAGGTCAGTGTCCGGGCCGATACTGGCGCGCAGGCCAGCGCCCGGCACCAGCAACTCGAACAGCCCGGTGCGACCGTGATAACCGGTGCCGCGGCACAGCAGGCACGGCGTGCTGTGCAGGCCTGCCGCACCTTGGCAGTCGATGCACAAGGTGCGCACCAGGCGTTGAGCCATGACCCCGATCAAGGTCGCCTTGATCAGGTAATCGGCCACGCCCAGCTCCTGCAAACGAGTGATCGCGCCGCAGGCGTCGTTGGTGTGCAGGGTCGACAGCACCAAATGACCGGTTAGTGCAGCCTGGACTGCGACCTGAGCGGTTTCGCGGTCACGGATTTCACCGATCATGATGATGTCTGGGTCTTGGCGCAGCAGCGCGCGCACGCCGTTGGCGAAGCCTAGGTCGAGGCCGGGCTGGACTTGCAGCTGGTTGAAGGCCGGCTCCAGCCGCTCGATGGGGTCTTCGATGGTGCACAGGTTGACCTGAGGCGTGGCCAGGCGTTTGAGGCTGGCATAGAGGGTACTGGTCTTGCCCGAGCCGGTCGGCCCGGTCAGCAGGATGATGCCCTGGCGCTGGCTGAGCAGACCTTCCCACTGGCGCAGCAACTCGCCATCCAAGCCTAGGTGATCGAAGTTCTCGTGCAATTGCTCTGGGTCGAACAGGCGCAGCACCAACTTTTCACCGAACGGCGTAGGCAGCGTGGACAGACGCAGCTCGACCTCGGCGCCTCCTGGCAGGCGGCTCTTCAAGCGGCCATCTTGCGGGCGGCGCTTTTCGGCCACGTCCATCCGTCCCAGGTGCTTGATCCGGCTAACCAGGGCCAATGTCACGCTGGCGGGAAAGGCGTAAACAGTATGCAGCAGACCATCGATCCGGTAACGCAGCCGGCCCTGCTCGCGGCGCGGCTCAAGGTGGATATCGCTGGCGCGCTGTTCGATGGCGTACTGCAGCAGCCAATCGACGATGTGCACGATATGTGCGTCATCCGCGCTGGCTTCAGCCTGGCGCCTGCCTAGTTCGAGCAGCTGCTCCAGCTCGCCTAGCCCGTGGTCTTGTTGCAAGCCTGCGCCTTGTACCGAGTGCGCCAGGCGGAACAGGGTTTGACCGAGTTGACGAATTTGCAGCGGGCTGGCCAGCACGCGCTGGATGGTCTTGCCCAGACTGCGCGCAAGATCGGCCTCCCATTCGCGTTGATAGGGTTGGGCGCTGGCGACAGTGACGCTGTGATCGTCCACCGCTACCGCGAGAATGCCGTGGCGGTTGGCGAAGGCACGCGACATCACTGCGCTGATGCGCGACAGGTCCAGCTGCAACGGGTCGATGCGCAGGAAGGGTTGCTCGACCTTATCGGCAAGCCATTGGCAGAGGGTGTCCAGGTCTAGGCGCTGGCCGGGGTGCTGGCGGTCTTCCAGGGCCAGTCGGGCGATGGTTTCCAGGGGATGGTCGGCAGCTGGGGCGGGGTGTTCGAGTACCTGAAGGGCGTCATTGGGTTGCAGGCGCTGCTCGGCCAGCAGGGCGTCGAGCAGGCGGTTCAGGTCGAGGTCGTGGTTGGTGGCGGTGTGCATGCTGGCGGCGTCCTTGCCGAGGAGAGGAGTCCTGGAAAGGCTAGTCTGGCGGTGGTTGCACAGTGTTGGTGAACAGTTGCCGGATTTTACCGGGGCAGTGCCGGCCCTATCGCGGGGCAAGCCCGCTCCCACGATGATCGGCAGGCCGCCAGTGGCTAGCTGTTCAGCAGGCAGTCGCTCCTGGAGCTGATCAGCAGGCTGCCAGCTCGTGAAGCTGCGGCTGGTTGACCAGCTCCACATCCGCCACACACACCAGGTTACGCAACTTTTGCGCGATCACCTCGGCGCGGTGCCAGCTCAAGCCACCAATGCCGATTTCGATATCCAGCCAATCCCCCTGCTGGCTCATCTGCACGCTGGTCGGTGTAAGAAACTGCAAGGCAAATAGGTTCAGCACCCGGCACAGGCTGTCTGGCTCCGCCTCAGCCTGCAGCTGATAGCGCACACTGCTGTGCGCGGCGCTGGCGGCCCAGGCGTCGGTGCGGGGAAGGGTGTCGGGCCGTTCGAGTGCGTTCATTGCTGTTCTCCAACCAGGATGGGAGAATTCTGCCACGCTTGCAGCGGTATTTTTTCGCTATGATTCGATCAATTTGCCAAGTTGGCAGATTGAATAATTCGTGACTTGGCAATATGGAGAATTATCAATGCAAGCAGAGCTGGATGCATACGACCGGCGCATTCTTGAGCTGCTCCAAGAAGATGCGTCGCTGTCCAGCGCGCAGATCGCCGAGCGGGTCGGCCTCTCGCAGTCGCCGTGTTGGCGGCGGATTCAGCGATTGAAAGAGGAGGGGGTCATTCGTGGCCAGGTCACGCTGCTCGACCGCAAGAAGGTCGGCCTGAACACGCAGATCTTCGCCGAAGTGAAGCTAAACGCTCACGGGCGCTCGAACTTCGCCGGCTTCACCGAAGCGATCCGCGAATTTCCAGAGGTGTTGGAGTGCTACGTGCTGATGGGCTCGGTGGACTTTTTACTGCGCATCGTCACCCCGGACATTGAAGCTTACGAACGATTTTTCTTCGAGAAGCTGTCGAATGTTCCGGGGATCCAAGAGGTCAATTCGATCGTGGCCTTGTCCGAGATCAAGTCCACGACCAGCTTGCCATTAACGCGTTGAAGGTGACTTGAGCAGGTGCTTCCAGGCGCGGTTCTGTTCGATCGCGCGGGCTTGCTCGATGCGCGCGTCCTGCAGCGCCAGAGACTGCTCCTCGTCCTCGGACAGCGGCTGCTCAGCCAGCTGGTGCAGCTTGTTCAGCTCGCCGTAGAGGCGGTCCAGCTGAGGCACGTCCAGCACTTGCCGGGCGTGGTGCAGCCAGGCTTGCAGGGTCTCGATGCGCGGTAGCTGCTCGGCCAGGTCTTCCGGACGCTGGACATACAGGGGCAGCTTCAGGGCGCGGGCTTCTTCGCCGAGCAAGTGTTGCAACCAGCTCGACAGCTGCGCCTTGCCCTGGCGTTCACCACGGCCTTTACGTTCGACGGTCCAGGCTCGGGCAGTGAGCCAGCGCGAGGTTTGCAGGGAGAACTGGCCCCAGCGCGGGTCTTCCAGTTCTTCGGCGAACTGCTCAGGGGCGGCGCGACGAATGTCTTCATCATCGTTGCCGGCCATTACCAGCGGGCGCCAGTCTTCCAGCAGTGCATCGAGGCTGGCGCGCAGCTCGCGGGTGGTTGGCCGCGGCGCCGCCTGGCCCAGGCTACCGACCAGGGCGCGCAGCTCTGCCAGGCAGCGTACCCAGTCCTTGAGCAGGCTCCAATGGCCGTTGTGGCGATACTGCTCGGCCAAACGCTGGCTGCTGCCCAACAGTTGCCAGGCGAGCGCGGCAAAGGCGTCGTCCACCGCCATTTCGGCATCCAGCTCGGTGCCCGGCAGGCCCAGCTCGTAGCTGTCTGGCTCAAGCAGGCGGTAGCCGCGCTCGGCCTTGCTGATGTCGCAGGGCATCAGGGCCAGGGTGGCGGACAGTTCGGCGGCCAGTTCCAACAGCGCTTCAGGTGCGCCTTCACGCAGCTCCAGCTCCAGCTCGCAGATTTCTTCCTTGCGCTTGCCGGCGATGACGAAGCCCTGATCCAGTGCGGCCTCGATGACGACCTTGGCCTTGCCACGGCCCCAGGAGATCTCGGCGAACTCGCGGGTGAAGTCGGTGGTGAACAGTGGCTTGATGGTTTTCTTGTCGAGCTCGGCCAGTTGCTCGGGCCAGCAGCTGGCGTCGAGTTTCTTCAGGTCGAGCTTGGCTTTGTCCAGTTGCCACTCGTACTCGTTGCGCTCGGACAGCCCAGCGACGCTCTGGCCGCGGCACTTGAGGGTCTGGATGACGACATCGCCATCACGGCGCAGGCGCAGCGCGACACGGGCGGCGGACAGTTCACGCGCGGGGGTGTCGAAGTACTGGTTGAGCAGTTCGCGGGTCTGCCAGCCGGACTTGTTGCGCTTCTTCAGCAAAGGGTGCTCGCGCAGGGCGGCGAGGGTCTCGCGGCTGGCGCGGAGTTTGAGTTCGGTTTCTTTGTGCATCGCGGGCTCGAAGGAGGGGGCATCGTGGTGTGCAGTCTACAGCAGTACACCCACAAGGGTTCATTTGAGGTGGTGGATGGTTCAAGCATATCTGGGCGCGCAGCGGCCCCGACAGTGCTTGCTCGGCCAGCGGCATGCAGGGTTATGATGAGCCCACGCTTTTGAGGAGTACGTGCATGCCGTTGCCGTCGCTGAAAGACCAGTTCGCCGCCCTGATCGCTGCGCCTTCGGTCAGTTGTACCCAGCCTGCGCTGGATCAGTCCAACCGTCAGGTCATCGAGCTGTTGGCCGGCTGGCTGGGCGATCTGGGCTTCAAGTGCGATATCCAGCAGGTCACACCCGGCAAATTCAACCTGCTGGCCAGCCGTGGCACGGGTCCCGGTGGCCTGGTCTTGGCTGGCCACAGCGACACTGTGCCGTACGATGCCCAGCTGTGGAAAACCGACCCGCTGAAGCTGACCGAGGTCGGTGATCGCTGGGTCGGCCTGGGCAGCTGCGACATGAAGGGTTTCTTTGCCCTGGTCATCGAGGCGATGCTGCCGCTGCTGGAGCATGACTTCAAACAGCCGCTGCTGATCCTCGCGACCTGTGACGAAGAAAGCTCCATGTCCGGCGCGCGCGCCCTGGCCGAAGCAGGCCAGCCGCTGGGCCGCGCTGCAGTGATTGGCGAGCCCACCGGGCTCAAGCCGATCCGCATGCACAAGGGCATCCTCATGGAGCGCATCGAGATTCTCGGCCGCAGTGGCCATTCGTCGGATCCAAGCCTGGGCCGCAGTGCCATGGAAGCCATGCACGCGGTGATGGGCGAGATGATCGCCCTGCGCCAGCAATGGCAGCAGACCTACCGTAATCCGCAGTTCAGCGTGCCGACACCGACCCTGAATTTCGGCTGTATCCATGGCGGCGACAACCCCAACCGCATTTGTGGCCAGTGCGCGCTGGAGTTCGACCTGCGCCCGCTGCCGGGCATGGACCCAGAGCAACTGCGCGCGGCCATCCGCGAGAAACTGGTGCCGCTAGCCGAGCAGCTCGATGTGCGTATCGACTACAAACCGCTGTTCCCGGAGGTGCCGCCGTTCGAGCAAGCGGCCGACGCCGAACTGGTGCAAGTGGCCGAGCGCCTGACCGGCCATCGCGCCGAAGCGGTGGCCTTTGGCACCGAAGCGCCGTACCTGCAGCAGCTGGGTTGCCAGACCATTGTGCTGGGCCCTGGCGACATTGCCTGTGCCCATCAGCCGGGCGAGTACCTTGAAATGTCACGCATCGAGCCTACCGTGCGTCTATTGCGTGATCTGATCAGGCACTATTGCCTGAGCTAAACGTCCATTGACCTGATTCGTTCCTGCCTAGAGGAGAGTACGCGTGACCGCAAGCCTGTTCCGACGATGACTTTCGAACGTTGTGCGCCTTGACCGTTCTCCGTCCACTTATCCACAGGCTCTGTCATGCCCGAATACGTCAACTGGCTACGCCATGCGTCCCCGTACATCAATGCCCATCGCGACTGCACCTTCGTGGTCATGCTTCCTGGCGATGGCGTCGAACACCCGAATTTCGGCAACATCGTCCACGACCTGGTACTGCTGCACAGCCTTGGCGTGCGCCTGGTGCTGGTCCATGGCTCGCGTCCGCAGATCGAGAGTCGCCTGGCGGCCCGCGGCCTGACCCCGCACTATCACCGCGGCATGCGTATCACCGATGCTGCCACCCTGGACTGCGTGATCGATGCGGTCGGCGCCCTGCGGGTGGCCATCGAGGCGCGTCTGTCGATGGACATGGCCGCTTCGCCGATGCAGGGCTCGCGCCTACGGGTTGCCTCCGGCAACCTGGTCACCGCCCGCCCAATCGGCGTGCTGGAAGGGGTGGATTATCACCATACCGGTGAAGTCCGGCGGATCGACCGCAAAGGCATCAGCCGGCTGCTCGATGAGCGCTCCATCGTGCTGCTGTCGCCATTGGGCTATTCACCGACCGGCGAGATTTTCAACCTGGCCTGCGAAGACGTCGCTACCCGCGCTGCGATCGAGCTGGGCGCCGACAAGCTGCTGCTGTTTGGCGCCGAGCCGGGCTTGCTCGATGAGAACGGCCGGCTGGTGCGTGAGTTGCGGCCACAGCAGGTCGCGCCGCATCTGGTCCGCCTCGGTACTGATTATCAGGGTGAATTGCTCGATGCCGCCGCCGAGGCCTGCAAAGGCGGCGTGGCGCGCAGTCATATCGTCAGTTATGCCGATGACGGTGCGCTGCTCACCGAGCTGTTTACCCGCGACGGTGGCGGCACGCTGGTAGCCCAGGAGCAGTTCGAGATTGTCCGTGAGGCGACTATCGAGGATGTCGGCGGCCTGCTTGAACTGATCAGCCCTCTGGAAGAGCAGGGCATTCTAGTGCGCCGCTCGCGTGAAGTGCTCGAGCGTGAGATCGAGCAGTTCAGCGTGGTCGAGCGCGACGGCATGATCATCGCGTGTGCGGCGCTGTATCCAATTGCTGATTCCGAAGCGGGGGAGCTGGCGTGTCTGGCGGTGAACCCGGAGTACCGTCATGGCGGTCGCGGCGATGATCTGCTGGAGCGGATCGAGGCGCGGGCGCGGGCGGTGGGGTTGAAAACCCTGTTCGTGCTGACTACGCGCACGGCGCACTGGTTCCGCGAGCGCGGCTTTGAGCCAAGCGGCGTCGAGCGGCTGCCGGCGGCGCGGGCGTCGCTGTACAACTTCCAGCGTAATTCGAAGATTTTCGAGAAGTCGATCTAAGCGGGGGGGGGGCAGTGCTAGGCATTGTCTCAGCGCTGCCTGTACTGGGGCTGCTGTGCAGCCCTTCGCGGGCAAGCCCGCTCCCACAGGGATTGTATTGATCTGTGGTTGTTGGTGTGCCTGTGCAGGCGTCGAGGCTGCCTTAGTAGGAATACAACTGACCATCTGCTCGACGCAATTGGTCGGTGCTGTTCTGTTGGAACAGGCTGGCTTCTACGAAGCCTGTGCAGGCACCCCATCGATCCTTCAGGTCAAAGTGATGCCTGTGGGAGCGGGCTTGTCGGGGCGCCGAACCGCCGCGAAGGGCTGCGAAGCAGCCCCAGACACACGGCACAAAGCGCACCATGAAAAACGCCGTCTGAGAAGACGGCGTTTTCATTTACACGGTATGCAGATACCAGTTGTACTCGAGGTCAGAGATCGAGTGCTCGAACTCCTCCAGCTCGCTCTCCTTGCACGCGACAAAGATGTCGATGTACTTCGGATCGATGTACTTGTTGAGGATCTCGCTGTCGTCCAACTCGCGCAGCGCATCGCGCAGGTTGTTCGGCAGGCTTTGCTCCAGTTGCTCGTACGAGTTGCCTTCGATTGGCGCGCCTGGCTCGATCTTGTTGGTCAGACCATGGTGCACGCCTGCCAGCACGGCCGCCATCATCAGGTACGGGTTGGCATCGGCACCGGCTACACGGTGCTCAAGGCGCACGGCGTCCGGCGAGCCGGTGGGTACGCGCAGGGCCACGGTACGGTTGTCCAGGCCCCAGCTCGGCGCGTTGGGCACGTAGAACTGAGCGCCGAAACGGCGGTACGAGTTGACGTTCGGGCAGAGGAACGCCATCGACGCGGGCAGGGTCTCGAGCACACCGCCGACAGCGTGACGTAGCGCGGCGTTCTGCTCGGGATCCTCGCTGGTGAAGATGTTGTTGCCATCTTTGTCCAGCACGGAGATGTGAACGTGCAGGCCGTTGCCTGCCTGGCCCGGGTAGGGCTTGGCCATGAAGGTGGTGTCCATTTCATGGTCGTAGGCGATGTTCTTGATCAAGCGCTTGAGCAGCACCGCGTAGTCACAGGCCTTGAGCGGGTCGGCAACGTGGTGCAGGTTGACTTCGAACTGCGCCGGGGCGCTTTCCTTGACGATGGCGTCGGCCGGAATCCCCTGCTCTTTGGCACCTTCGAGGATATCCTGCAGGCAGTCGGCGTATTCGTCGAGGTCGTCGATCAGGTAAACCTGGGTCGACTGTGGGCGTTTGCCGGAAATCGGCGAGCGCGGCGGTTGTGGGCGACCGTTCACGTTCTCCTGGTCGATCAGGTAGAACTCCAGCTCGAAAGCGGCGCAGATGGTCAGGCCCAGTTCATCGAACTTGCTCACGACCTGACGCAGCACTTCACGTGGATCGGCGAAGAACGGCTCGCCTTCGATCTCGTGCATGGTCATCAGCAACTGCGCGGTCGGGCGTTTTTGCCAGGGTTCGTTGGACAGCGTGTCAGGGATCGGATAGCAGATGCGGTCCGCATCGCCGATGTCCAGACCCAGGCCCGTGCTTTCAACGGTAGAGCCGTTGATGTCGAGGGCGAAGAGGGAGGCCGGCAGGTTAATGCCTTTCTCGTAAACCTTGTGGAGGCTGGTGCGCTCAATGCGCTTGCCGCGCACCACACCATTCATATCTGCAATCAGAAGGTCAACGTAGAGAACCTCAGGATGTTCCTTAAGGAACGCGTTCGCTTCGTTAAGCTGAACGGCACGCGGGGGTACCGACATGATGCAACACCTTTGTTGTTAAAAATATCAATCAAGGGGGGCTTGCAACCTCAGTCAATCGGAAAGAACTACTGAAGTCAAGCCAACCCCATGATGCCCTGAAATGGCACATCGACGGCCGATTTGCTGCATATCGGGGCGTGCCATTATCCGCTATTTTGCCTCGGAAGGGTTATCTCACGCGGGCCGTGTTTTATTTTTTACGGAGATGTTGTGTAAAAAAATGAACAAGGCTAAGCTCGGCCTCAACCCAAAACACAATAATACGAGGGTCACATGGTCCGCTTGCCGCGACCTGCACGTGCTGCCTGCGCAGCGCATTCAGGTACTCGTTCCGCTCGCCGCAAGGTCTTCGCGCACAGCGCCGTAGACGTCGATGCCCTGGCCGCAATAATTGACGGTCGGCACGGTCCATTCACCTTAAGTAGCAGTTTACTGCACGCCTTTCGTTTTTCCTGCCCTTCGAATGCTTCATGGACACACGCCTTGCGCGGGTATCCAGTGACGTCCTGCGCGCGCCGCTTTGCTTTGCCACGGCAGTGCATCCAGAATCAATGCGTGGGTCTGCTGCGGCCATTGCAGCCGAGCAGCGTCCACCTTGATCGACGCCAGGCGTCAGTAGCGCCCGACATACTCCAGCCGGGCCACCTTACCTCCTGAGGTATTTATGAGTAACAACCTCGACCAGCTCACCGATTGGTTGAAAGAGCACAAGATCACCGAAGTGGAATGCCTGATCAGCGACCTGACCGGCATCACCCGCGGCAAGATCTCGCCGACCAACAAGTTCATCGCCGAAAAAGGCATGCGCCTGCCCGAGAGCGTATTGCTGCAGACCGTGACCGGCGACTACGTCGACGATGACATCTATTACGAGCTGCTGGATCCTGCCGATATCGACATGATCTGCCGCCCCGACGAGAACGCGGTGTTTCTCGTGCCGTGGGCCATCGAACCGACCGCCCAGGTTATCCACGACACCTACGACAAGAAGGGCAATCCGGTCGAGCTGTCGCCGCGCAACGTCTTGAAGAAAGTGCTCAAGCTCTACGCTGACAAGGGCTGGCAGCCGATTGTCGCGCCAGAGATGGAGTTCTACCTGACCAAGCGCAGCGAAGACCCGGACTTCCCGCTGCAACCGCCAGTCGGCCGTTCGGGCCGCCCGGAAACCGGCCGCCAGTCGTTCTCGATCGAGGCTGCCAACGAATTCGACCCGCTGTTCGAAGACGTCTACGACTGGTGCGAACTGCAGCAGCTGGACCTCGACACGTTGATCCACGAAGACGGCACGGCGCAGATGGAGATCAACTTCCGTCACGGCAACGCCCTGCACCTGGCTGACCAGATCCTGGTGTTCAAGCGCACCATGCGTGAGGCCGCGCTCAAGCACAACGTCGCCGCCACCTTCATGGCCAAGCCCATGACCGGCGAGCCCGGCAGCGCCATGCACCTGCACCAGAGCGTGGTCGATGCGCACACCGGCAAGAACATCTTCTCCAATGAAGATGGCAGCATGAGTGAGCTGTTCCTCAACCACATTGGCGGCCTGCAGAAGTTCATCCCCTACGTGCTGCCGCTGTTTGCCCCCAACGTCAACTCGTTCCGCCGCTTCCTGCCCGACACTTCGGCGCCGGTCAACGTCGAGTGGGGCGAAGAGAACCGCACTGTGGGCCTGCGCGTGCCCGATGCCGGTCCGCAGAATCGCCGGGTGGAAAACCGCCTGCCGGGCGCCGATGCCAACCCCTACCTGGCGATTGCCGCCAGCCTGCTGTGCGGCTACATCGGCATGGTCGAAGGCATCAACCCGAGTGCGCCGGTCCAGGGTCGGGGTTACGAGCGGCGCAACCTGCGCCTGCCGCTGACCCTCGAAGATGCCCTTGAGCGAATGGAGAACTGCCAGGACCTGGAGAAATACCTGGGCAAGAAATTCATTACCGGCTACGTCGCGACCAAACGCGCCGAGCATGAAAACTTCAAACGGGTAATCAGTTCCTGGGAACGGGAGTTCCTGCTGTTTGCCGTCTGATCAACCCTGGGGCCGCAGGAGCGCGGCTGTCGCAAAACGGAGAAGCACATGAGCGTCAACAACCCGCAAACCCGTGATTGGCAAACCCTGAGCAGTGAGCACCACCTGGCGCCTTTCAGCGACTACAAACAGCTGAAAGAGAAAGGTCCGCGCATCATCACCAAGGCCCAGGGCGTGCATTTGTGGGACAGCGAGGGGCACAAGATCCTCGACGGCATGGCTGGGCTGTGGTGCGTGGCGGTCGGTTATGGCCGTGATGAGCTGGTGCAAGCGGCCGAGAAGCAGATGCGCGAGCTGCCGTACTACAACCTGTTCTTCCAGACCGCCCACCCGCCCGCGCTGGAGCTGGCCAAGGCGATCACCGACGTGGCCCCCAAGGGCATGACCCATGTGTTCTTCACTGGCTCCGGCTCCGAAGGCAATGACACCGTGCTGCGCATGGTCCGCCATTACTGGGCACTCAAGGGCAAGCCGCACAAGCAGACTATCATCGGCCGCATCAACGGCTACCACGGCTCCACCGTTGCTGGCGCAAGCCTCGGTGGCATGAGCGGCATGCATGAGCAGGGCGGCTTGCCGATCCCGGGCATCGTGCATATCCCGCAGCCGTACTGGTTCGGTGAAGGCGGCGAGATGAGCCCGGACGATTTCGGCGTGTGGGCTGCCGAGCAGTTGGAGAAAAAGATTCTCGAGGTCGGCGAAGACAACGTCGCCGCCTTCATTGCCGAGCCGATCCAGGGCGCTGGCGGGGTGATCATTCCGCCACAAACCTACTGGCCGAAGGTGAAAGAGATCCTCGCCAAGTACGACATCCTGTTCGTCGCTGACGAAGTGATCTGCGGCTTCGGCCGTACCGGCGAATGGTTCGGCTCCGATTACTACGACCTCAAGCCCGACCTGATGACCATCGCCAAGGGCCTGACCTCCGGTTACATCCCCATGGGCGGTGTGATCGTGCGTGACACTGTGGCCAAGGTGCTCAGCGAAGGCGGCGATTTCAACCACGGCTTCACCTATTCCGGCCACCCGGTGGCGGCGGCGGTAGGCCTGGAAAACCTGCGCATTCTGCGTGACGAGAACATCGTCGAGAAAGCCAAGACAGAAGCGGCACCGTATTTGCAGAAACGTCTGCGTGAGCTACAGGACCACCCACTGGTGGGCGAAGTGCGCGGCCTGGGCCTGCTCGGCGCGATCGAGCTGGTCAAGGACAAGGCGACTCGCAGCCGTTACGAGGGCAAGGGCGTGGGCATGATCTGCCGAAACTTCTGCTTCGAGAACGGCCTGGTGATGCGCGCGGTAGGCGACACCATGATCATTGCGCCGCCGCTGGTGATCAGCCATGCCGAGATCGACGAGCTGGTGGAAAAGGCACGTAAATGCCTGGACTTGACCCTCCAAGCGGTGAAATGACCACCTGCTACGCTAGCGTTGTGACATTAAGCGGTTACAAGGCCCTGCTTTCCTTGAAACAGCGCCTTGTAACTTGCCAGACTAGCGACTGTTTCAGTCGCCCAACGCGTGTACTGCGGGACCTGGCAGCTGAACGGATGGCTAATTAAAAAAATCTGGAGCATGACGCATGAAGAAAATGGGCAAGACGTTGCTGGCCGCAGCCCTGATGGGTGCCATGGCCACTGCTGTTCAGGCTGAAGATAAGGTGTTGAACGTCTACAACTGGTCGGACTACATCGCGCCGGACACCATCGCCAAGTTCGAGAAACAGTCTGGTATCAAGGTCAAGTACGACGTCTTCGACAGCAACGAGACCCTCGAAGCCAAGCTGCTGGCGGGCAAGTCGGGCTACGACGTGGTCGTGCCGTCCAACAACTTCCTGGCCAAGCAGATCAAGGCTGGCGTCTACGAAGAACTGGACCGTTCCAAGCTGCCGAACTGGAAGAACCTCGACGAAGACCTGCTCAAGGCCGTCGGTGACGCCAGCGACCCGGGCAACAAATACGCCTTCCCCTACATGTGGGGCTCGATCGGCATTGGCTACAACCCAGAGAAGGTCAAGGCCGCGCTGGGCGTGGACAAGATCGACTCGTGGGACGCCGTGTTCAAGCCAGAGAACATCGCCAAGCTCAAGAGCTGCGGCGTGAGCTTCCTGGATGCGCCGACCGAAATGCTCCCGGCTGCGCTGCACTACCTGGGCAAGCCGAGCAACAGCACGACCAAGGAAGACCTGAAGGCTGCTGAAGACCTGTTCCTGAGCATCCGTCCTTCGATCACTTACTTCCACTCGTCCAAGTACATCGGTGACCTGGCCAACGGCAACATCTGCGTAGCGGTCGGCTACTCCGGTGACCTGGAGCAGTCCAAGGCCCGTGCCCACGAGGCCGGTGACAAGGTCAAGCTGGACTACATCATTCCTAAAGAAGGTGCCGGCACCTTCTATGACATGGTCGCCATTCCCAAGGATGCCGAGCATAAGGAAGCCGCCTACAAGTTCATGGACTTCCTGTTGCAGCCTGAAGTCATGGCCGAGATCACCAATGCCGTGCGCTTCCCGAACGGCAACAAGGCCGCGACCCAGTTCGTCGACAAAGACATCACCAACGACCCAAGCATCTATCCACCAGCCGACGTGAAAAAGCAGCTGTACGCCATTGCCGCTCCAGAAGCTGCAGCCCAGCGCCTGATCACCCGTAGCTGGACCAAGATCAAGTCGGGCAAGTAAGCCTGTGCTCAAGCCCTCTGCGCCGGGGTTCTCCGGCTCAGGGTGGCTGTAAGGCAAATAAGTTTGCGGCATCGAGGCTGCAACGGTAAGTTGCGCGCCGGTTTCGCGTGTACGGCGCGGCTTACTACTACGGCACACCGTCACTGAATGCACTGATTGTGAGGAGCATCCACTTGTCTATTTCTGTATTTCGCAAAGCCTTGATGGCTGGAGCGGGCCTGACGCTGGCATGCAGCGTCCAAGCGGCGCCAACGGTGCATTTCTATAACTGGTCGGACTATATCGGGCCGACCACCCTCGCCGATTTCGAGAAAGAAACCGGGATCAAGCCGGTGCAAGACGTCTTCGATTCCAACGAGACCCTGGAAGGCAAGCTGCTGGCCGGTCGCACCGGCTATGACGTAGTGGTGCCGTCCAACCATTTCCTCGGCAAACAGATCAAGGCGGGCGCGTTCCAGAAGCTCGACAAGAATCTGCTGCCCAATTACTCCAACCTGGATCCTGCGCTGATGAAGCGTCTGGAAAAGAACGATCCGGGCAACCAGTACGCCGTGCCTTATCTGTGGGGCACCAATGGCATCGGCTACAACGTCGACAAGGTCAAGGCGGTGCTGGGCGTAGACACCATCGATTCGTGGGCGGTGCTGTTCGAGCCCGAGAACATGAAAAAGCTCTCCACCTGCGGCGTGGCCTTCCTCGACTCGGCGGACGAAATGCTGCCGGCGGTGCTCAACTACATGGGCTTGGACCCGAACAGCACCAATGCCAAGGACTATGAAAAGGCCGAGCAGAAGCTGCTGGCCGTGCGTCCCTACGTGACCTACTTCCATTCCTCGAAGTACATCACCGATCTGGCCAATGGCGACATCTGCGTCGCCGCCGGTTTCTCCGGCGATATCTTCCAGGCCAAGGCCCGTGCTGAAGAAGCCAAGAAGGGCGTCAACCTGGCCTACGCGATTCCCAAGGAAGGCGGCAACCTCTGGTTCGATGTCCTGGCGATTCCTAAGGACGCCAAGAACCTCAAAGAGGCGCACGCCTTCATCAACTATTTGCTGAAACCTGAGGTTATCGCCCAGGTCAGTGATTACGTCGGTTACGCCAACCCGAACCCCAAGGCTGGCGACCTGATGGACCAGGCCGTGAGGACTGACGCCGCGGTTTACCCACCGCAGGAAGTGCTGGACAAGATGTTCGTCAACAGTGAGTTGCCGCCGAAGGTGCAACGTTTGATGACCCGCAGCTGGACCAAGGTCAAGTCGGGCAAATAATCATCCAGACCCGCCACGCCAAGGGCGGGCTTAAAAATCTTGTTGGGAGTTTCACTCATGGCAGTTGCCTCCGGTGCCTATAAGAAAGCCCTCGAGGGTGGCCAGCAACCCAAGCAGGTGCTGGTCAAGATCGACCGGGTCACGAAGAAATTCGACGAAACAATTGCCGTGGACGATGTGTCCCTGGAAATCCGCAAAGGCGAGATCTTCGCTCTGCTCGGTGGCTCCGGCTCCGGTAAGTCGACCTTGCTGCGGATGCTGGCCGGCTTCGAGCGTCCGACTGAAGGTCGGATCTTCCTCGATGGTGTCGACATCACCGACATGCCGCCCTACGAGCGGCCGATCAACATGATGTTCCAGTCCTACGCGCTGTTCCCGCACATGACCGTGGCGCAGAACATCGCCTTCGGCCTGCAACAGGACAAGATGCCCAAGGCCGAGATCGAAGCCCGTGTGGCCGAGATGCTCAAGCTGGTCCACATGACCCAGTACGCCAAGCGCAAGCCGCACCAGCTTTCCGGTGGCCAGCGTCAGCGGGTAGCCCTGGCTCGCTCGCTGGCCAAGCGTCCCAAGCTGCTGCTGCTCGACGAGCCGATGGGTGCGCTGGACAAGAAGCTGCGCTCGCAGATGCAGCTGGAGCTGGTCGAGATCATCGAGCGCGTGGG
>Ga0213821_1000259_pt1 | contig 36065 bp, 34 predicted proteins | sample MC6MC0909MG_FD_179894 | JGI IMG/M metagenome (GOLD analysis project Ga0213821, IMG submission 179894) | Enriched soil aggregate microbial communities from Iowa State University, Ames, United States - MC6-MC0909-MG | ecosystem: Environmental > Terrestrial > Soil > Unclassified | place: USA: Iowa...
AAGCGATGCTGGTGACTGAGAAACATCAGCAATTCTTGAGTGGCATTGAGGCCACACCCGGCCAGGCTCAACCAGACTTCGCCGGTGAGCATCGACAGGTGCGAGGCCACCGTGTGTTCATCGTTGCTGGCGCCGATGCCTAGTGCGGTCGATCCGCCTACCAACAGGTTGACCCGGGCACTGGCGCCGCGCTCGGCGGGCGAGTAGCGCTTGCCCGCACAGTGGCTGTAGCGCAGGCCTAGCGCATCGGTATTGATCGTGTCGGAGCGATAGGCACGCTCGTGCATATATAGGGTATGCGGGGCTCGGCGACTGCCCAGTTGCAGGAAGCGTTGGTAGTCCTCCTGCAAGGGGAGGGGCGCGCCCAGGACGTCCGTAGCGGTGTCGATCGGTCTCATGGGCGTTCCTTGTGGGTGGGGAGTTCGGCGGCCGCGTCAGGCCGTCAGCTCCTTGAGGTTGTAGAGCAGGCCGCCAGCGGCAATCAGCAGCAAGGCCACGCCCGAAGCCAGGCTGATCAGGCGGTTGCTGCGCTGCGAGGCAATCTTGCCGATGGCGAAGATGTACAGGCTGAGCACGGCGAAATCGATGGCGATCCACAGCAATGACAGCACCACCATGCTCTTTTCGAACGACTCGGTGATCTGGATGAACTGGGGGAAGAAGGAGATGAAGAAGATGATGTCCTTGGGGTTGGAGATACCCACCATGAACCCTTGCAGCAAGCCGCCACGCCCCGGTTTTACCGGCGCTGGCGCCATCTCGGTGTCCGCTACCGGGGCATGCAATGCTTCACGCAGCGTGGCGACGGCGATGTAGCCGATGAACAGGCAGCCCAGCAAACTCATGCCGTTGAGCCAGACCTTGTCGATGGCGGCGCTGGTCATGATGATCCAGGCTGCGGCGCCAATCAGCACCAGCGACGCCCAGTTGGTGCCGATCGCGGTAAACAGGGCTTTGCGCGACCCGGAGGCGGCGGCAGTGTTGACGATCAGCGCGACGACCGGGCCAGGGGTGGCGATCAGCAGCAGCACGGTCAGGGCGTAAGTGGCAGTCAATGCGGTATTCACGGTCAGTTCTCGATCAATGTGTCGGGTGTCGCATGGGCGTGGAATGGGCAACGTGCAGGGTTCAGCGAGCCGTGCTCCTGCAACTGGTATTGCTTCCACTCGTAGTTGTCTTGTTGGCCGAAGAAGCCCAGGGAGTCGGGCATCACGCCATCGTTGTAGTGCCTCACCCGCTCGCGGATCTTGCCGCGAATGCGCTGGCCGCTTTCGGTGGCAGCGCTGGCTACTTCGTCGAAGCTTTCCCGTGGGTTGATCACAAACACGATGCTGTCACCCAGGTTGCGGCTCTTCATCACGCGGTGGGCGGGAAAGTTCATGTTGATGAACAGCGGCATGCCGGCGAAGCAGAATGACCATTGGCTGTCATGCGGGTCACCGGGCACGTCCTGCGGCCAGGGTTGGGGGTCGCGCGCATGCACGCCCTGCAGGACTTTCCAGGCCAGTGCCTGCTGTTGCTCAAGGCTGCCGCCGGGGGCCGTTTCGAGAAACACCAGCAGTGGCGTGCCGATGCGCTGCTTGAGCGGGATCGGCTCGATGGTGCGGACATAATCGGCCAGGCCCTGAGCCATGTCGTCGGCCATGTGCTCGGCGCGGGCGAAGACGATGTGACAGGTCTTGGCGGCTACCGCCTTGCGCCCGAACAGGCAGGGAAAGTCGGGGTTGGCGAGAATGTCGCGAAAATGTTGGATAGTTTTGTACGTCCAGTGATTGGCATTCTGGACATGTTCATTGGCCAGCTCTAGCGCATCCAAGCGATAGCAGTTTCCGTAACCCGTAAACATGGTTTCCCCAGGAGTTCTAATAATCATTTCCGCCGTTAGTTAGGCGGTTTCGCTCTATGTATTTGTTGTTTTCAAGCATTTTCTGAGAACCACTTGCAGTTGTAAAACGCCTGGAACTATGACCTACTATTAGTCTCACTCATGATTGGGAAGGCGATCGATGTCGGAACGGATTCAGGCACTGCATGCGCTGCGCGCCTTCGAAGTGGCCTCGCGCTATGGCTCGTTCACCCGCGCGGCAGAGGAGCTGGCGCTGACCCAAGGCGCAGTGAGCCATCACATCAAGACCCTCGAGTCGCTGTTTGGCTGCGACTTGTTCGAGCGACGCGGCCCCAAACTGCGCCTGACCGAGCACGGCCGGTTGTTGGCCCAGGAGCTCAAGGTCGGCTTCAAGATCATCGAGAACGCTTGCGCGCTATTGCGTCAGGACCGCTATGGCCTGCGCCTCAAAGCGCCGTCGACCTTGACCGTGCGCTGGCTGCTGCGGGCGCTGGATGCGTTCAAGAAGGTCGAGAACAGTTGCAGCGTGCAACTGTCGAGCGTGTGGATGGACATCGACAGCGTCGATTTCTATTCCGAGCCCTACGACTGCGCCATCCTTCTGGCCAACGGACGCTTTGCGGCCGACGTCGAGAGCTTCAAGCTGTTTGATGAATGGCTGATCCCGGTCTGCCATCCCGACTACCTGCAGGACGATGCCCCCGCTCTGTCGGCGCTCAAGCAGTGCGAGTTTCTCCATCCCTCGACCGACCGCCGCGACTGGCGGCGCTGGCTGGCGCGGATGGACGCGCTGGACATCAGCATCGACCAGGGCCAGGTGTTCGACACACTCGATCAAGGTATCTCGGCGGCCCAGCAGGGGCTGGGGATTTCCGTGGTCGACCTGGTGCTGGCCAGTGCCGATATCGGCGCCGGGCGCTTGGTCACGCCGTTCAAGCACGCCGTGGCCACCGGTGATGGCTATTACATGACCTGGCTCAAAGCCAGCCCCAAGGCGCGGCAGATGCAGCGCCTGCGCGATTTTCTCCTGGCCCAGGTGCCGCCGCTGGCCTCCAAGGAGATCAACTACCTGTATGGCTAGGCCTGCGGTTCCTGGAACACCCGCTGCAGCATGAAGTCGATAAACACCCGCAGCTTCGGCGGCATCTGCCGACCTGAGGGCCACAGCAGGTAGAAGCTGCCGCGCCGCTCCATGAAGTCGTCGAGCACGCTCACCAGGCTGCCGCTGGCCACTTCTTTGCGCACGTTGAAATCTGGCAGGCAGGTAATGCCGCGGTGGTTGAGGGCGAAGCAGATGCGTGTCTCGACATGGTTGCAGACCATCGAGATGGGGATGTCATAGGCCTGCTCGGGATGTTCGCGGCGCAGTGGCCAGCTCTCCAGCTTGCCGTTGCTGGGGAAACGGTAGTGCAGGCAGGTATGGCCGCTCAGGTCACGCGGATGGTCCGGCACGCCGCGTTCGCGCAGGTACTGCGGCGAGGCTACCAGGCGATGCTGGAAGTGGCCGAGGAACTTGGCATTGAGCCGCGAATCCACTGGCTGGCCGCCGCGCATGACCACGTCGAAGCCTTCGCCGATGATATCGACCATGCGGTCGCTGAAATCCAGGTCCAGTTCGATCTGTGGGTACAACGCCATGAAGTCGGCAAGGGCCGGCATCACTAAGCCGGTAACCTGCGGCAGGCTGACTCGCAGCCGCCCGCTCGGTGTTTCGCTGGCCTGCGACAGCGCCTGCTCAGTGGCTTCTATCTCCGCCAGGATGCGCCGACTGCGTTCCAGGAACAGCGTGCCCTCGGCGGTCAGGGTGATGCTGCGCGTGCTGCGATGGAACAAGCGTACTCCCAGACGCGCCTCCAGCCTCGCCACCCGCTTGCCCACCGCCGATGCACTGATGCCCAGCGATTGCCCGGCGGCGACGAAACTGCGGGTTTCGGCGACCCGGTTGAAGACCACAAAGCCGCTGAGGCTGTCCATGTGCTGCTCCCGATTACGGACACCAACGTCCGAGGTGAGCGGAATTCTACCCATCTTTTTCCGTAATCTACACCGACGCAAGATGCCTGCCTCTTGCTCAGCAACATGAGGCGTTCTTGCCATGCACCAGACTTCTCAAGCGGCCATCGCGACAGCGGCCGATACTCCCTCCTCAGCGCAGCGCTTGCCGCTCAGTGGCCTGCTCGCGCTGGCCATGACCGGCTTTATCGCCATTCTCAGCGAGACCCTGCCGGCCGGACTGCTCGGCCAGATTGCCGATGGTATGCAAATCAGCCAGGCGATGGCCGGGCAGTGGGTTACCGCCTATGCCTTGGGTTCGCTGCTGACCGCGATCCCCTTGGTGACCCTGACCCAGGGCTGGTGGCGGCGGCGAACGCTGCTGCTGGCGATTGCTGGGTTCATTGTGTTCAACGGTTTGACGGCGATCTCCGAATCCAATGGCCTGACCCTGGTGGCGCGCTTTCTTACGGGGGCCGCCGCGGGTTTGGCGTGGGGGCTGATCGCCGGGCATGCCCGGCGCATGGTGCCGGTGGCGCGCCAGGGCAAGGCGATGGCAGTGGCCATGGTCGGCGCGCCGATTGCGCTATCGCTGGGGGTGCCGGTTGGCACCTGGCTAGGTGAGTGGCTGGGCTGGCGCGCGACTTTTGTGCTGGTTACCCTGGCTTCGGTAGTGTTGGCGCTGTGGGTATTGCGGGCGGTGCCGGATTTCCCTGGACAGGCGCCAGGGCAGCGCGCCGGAGCCTTGCAGGTGTTGCGCACACCCGGTGTGGCAGTCGTTTTGCTGGTCATCCTGGCCTGGGTTCTGGGTCATAACATCCTTTACACCTACATCGTGCCGCTGTTGGCGGCAGCAGGCATGGCGGCGGACACTGGCCTGGTGCTGCTGACCTTTGGCCTGGCGGCGTTGCTGGGCATCGTGGTGGTTGGCCTGTGGGTCGATCGTCACTTGCGACTGCTGGTGTTGTTGAGCTTGGCAGGTTTTGCCGTGGCAACCCTGGCGCTTGGCCAGGAGGCGCCGACGCCTGGTTGGGTGCACGTGAGCGTAGCGCTCTGGGGGCTGACCTACGGCGGCGCGCCGACCCTGCTGCAAACGGCCTGCGCAGATGCCGCAGGCGAGGGCGGTGATGTCGCCCAGTCGATGTTGGTGACCGTGTGGAATAGCGCGATTGCTTTGGGTGGCGTGGCGGGTGGCTTGTTGCTTAGCGGTAGCGGGGTCGGCGCGTTTGGCAGTGTGGTGCTGGTGATGATCGCGCTGGCCGGGATTCTCGCCTGGTCGGGTCGCCGGGCCGGATTCGTCGCGGGCGGGCGCTGAAGCGAACGGCTGGCGATAAGGTCGACAACGCCGCAACAGGGTAGAATCGGCGCCTATCAATGTGTGGAGTTCAACGCGGTGGAGTTGCAGCAGGGTTTCGTTCTCACCCGGCACTGGCATGACACGCCCGAGGGCACCTGCGTGGAGTTCTGGTTGGCCACTGACCAAGGCCCGCGCCAGCTGCGCCTGGCGGTTCAGGCGTCGGTTGCGTTCATTCCAGCGATCCATGCCGCGCATGCCCGTGCCCTGCTCAAGGATGAGCAGGGCGTTGAGCTCAAGCCACTGCGTCTACGTGACTTCGAGCAGCGTCCGGTACTTGGCCTGTATTGTCGCCAGCATCGCCAGTTGATGCAGTTGGAACAGCGTCTGCGTGGCGCCGGGGTCGAGGTCTACGAGGCCGATATCCGCCCGCCGGAGCGCTACCTGATGGAGCGCTTCATCACCGCGCCGGTGCTGTTCGATGGCAAGCCCGATGCCCATGGCGTGCTCTGCGACGCCCAACTCAAGCCGCACCCCGACTACCGCCCGCCGCTGCGCCTGGTGTCGCTGGATATCGAAACCACTGAGCGCGGCGAGCTGTACAGCATCGCCCTGGAAGGGTGCGGCCAGCGCCAGGTGTACATGCTCGGCCCGGCCAATGGCGAGGCCAGCGGCTTGGATTTCGATCTGCAGTACTGCGACGACCGCGCGCAGCTGCTGCGTTGCCTGAACCAGTGGATGGCCGATCACGACCCCGATGCAATCATTGGTTGGAACCTGGTGCAGTTCGACCTGCGCCTGCTGCATGAGCACGCCGCCCGGCTGCACGTACCGTTGGCCTTGGGGCGCAATGGTGCGCCAATGACCTTGCGCGCCCATTCAGGCCGCAACCATGTGTTCGCCGACGCCCCGGGCCGGCTGTTGATCGACGGTATCGAGGCGCTGCGCTCGGCGACCTGGAGCTTTCCTTCGTTCAGCCTGGAAAACGTTGCCCAGACCTTGCTTGGCGAGGGCAAGGCGATCGATACGCCCTACCAGCGCATGGATGAGATCAACCGCATGTTCGCCGAGGATAAACCGGCCTTGGCCCGTTATAACCTCAAGGACTGCGAGTTGGTCACGCGGATCTTTGCCCACACCCGGCTGCTCGAATTTTTGCTTGAGCGTTCTACTGTCACCGGGTTGCCGGTGGACCGCAGCGGCGGTTCGGTAGCTGCGTTCAGCCATTTGTACATTCCCCACATGCACCGGTTGGGCTACGTCGCGCCGAACCTGGGCAGTCGACCTGATGAAGCCAGCCCGGGCGGCTTCGTCATGGACTCGCGACCTGGTCTGTACGACTCGATACTGGTGCTGGATTACAAAAGCCTTTACCCATCGATCATTCGTACCTTCCTGATCGATCCGGTGGGCTTGGTCGAAGGCTTGCGTCAGCCCGACGATGATCACTCGGTAGAGGGCTTTCGCGGGGGGCGTTTTTCGCGCGCTCGCCACTGCCTGCCGGCTATCGTCGAGCGGGTGTGGCAGGGCCGCGAGGCGGCCAAGCGCGCCGATAACGCGCCGCTGTCTCAAGCGCTGAAGATCATCATGAATGCCTTCTATGGTGTGCTCGGCTCTAGCGGCTGTCGTTTCTTCGATCCGCGCCTGGCCTCGTCGATCACCATGCGCGGCCACCAGATCATGCGCCAGACCCGCGCGCTGATCGAAGCCGAGGGCTTCGATGTGATCTATGGCGATACCGACTCCACCTTTGTCTGGCTAAAAAGCGCCCACGATGAACAGGCTGCGGCGCGCATTGGCCGCGCGCTGGTGGCCAAGGTCAATCAGTGGTGGCGAGAGCATCTACGCCAGAGCATGGGCCTGGAGTGTGCTTTGGAGTTGCAGTTCGAAACGCATTATCGGCGCTTTTTGATGCCGACCATTCGTGGCGCTGAAGAGGGCAGCAAAAAGCGCTATGCCGGCCTGGTGCAGCGTGTCGATGGCCAGCAGCAGATGGTCTACAAAGGCCTGGAGTCGGTGCGTACCGACTGGTCGCCGCTGGCCAGGCAATTTCAGCAGGAGCTCTATGAGCGGATCTTCCGTGGCCAGCCCTATCGCGACTATGTGCGGGAGTATGTGCGTGCCACCCTGGGTGGCGAGCAGGATCAGCTGCTGATCTACCGCAAACGCCTGCGCCGGCCACTGGCTGACTACCAACGCAACGTCCCGCCGCATGTGCGCGCCGCGCGACTGGCCGATGAATTCAATCTGCGTCTGGGCCGACCACGGCAATACCAGAATGGCGGTTGGATCAGCTACATCATCACCACGGCAGGGCCTGAACCGTTGGAGAACCTGCAATCGCCGATTGACTACGATCACTATCTCAGTCGCCAGCTTCAACCGGTTGCCGACGCCATTCTGCCTTTTGTCGACGATGATTTTGCCGCGCTGACCGATCGGCAACTGCTGTTGTTCTGAGCGCTCGTAGTAGATATTTAGCTCTTCTCCTGTGCAGCGATCCTTAGGCTGGTCGGTTTAAACTCACAGGAGGTCCTGCCCATGGGTGCCGACCAGGTATCACCAGCAAACACCGATAAGGCCACCGCAAGCGCGGACGATCCACGGCTTCAGACGCTGCGCAACACAGCGGCAGCGTTTCAGGACAGCATCATCGGCAAGCGCTTACCCAATTGGCTGGTCAAGGTCCCGGTCGACCAGATGATCGTATTGGGCGAGGCACTGAGTAAAAGCCTGGAATATCGTCAGCAGTTGGCTCGAATGCTTGCGCGAGTAGACAACATTGACGATTTCGTCGCATCCGCCCTGCAGACCGAATTGGACGAGCGATATGCACCAGGATACAACGTGCGGCGTTTGAGGTTTTTACAAGGCCACGGTGAGCCAATCATCAATGCGCAACCGGTGGGTAGCCATCTCACCAAAGTCGTGTACGAAGAGAAACCCTTGCTCGAAGTCGCCATGCGCAACTTCACCGCCAAGCAGGCCAAGGCTGACGGCCAGCCTAGTGGTAATCGCCTGCTTATCAGTCGCCAGGGAAAGCGCCCGGCACCCACTGCGATCGAGTTTGCCGCGTTGTGTCGCGAGCTCGACCTGGGTGAACACTACCAGCGTCACCTCAGCGCTGTTCTCAATCCAAGCGATGATCCAAAAGGTGTGGAGTCGCTGCTGGTCGACGCATACCGCTACGCCATGGCGGTAGATGCCTATCAGGCGCGGTTCACGGGCATCTTGGATGATAGCGAGTTGCAGTTGGTACTGGGGATGTCGTTCGAGGGCAAAACGAGGCGTCTGGCTGGAGATCTGGTGGTAGCCAAGCAGTTGCGCCTGGTAGGGTGCATGCTGGAGCAAATTGTCGTGCTCGAGGTCATCGACCAGGGTCCGCTTTTTAATACCACCCGCCAGATACTGTTGTACATCCCAAGTGATCCCTATGGCGCTTGGAGCAAATTCTCAAGTTTGACCCGGATGTCCAGAGCCCTCGGCCAGCGCTTTCGGAGCAACGCTTATCTGCAGTTTTTCAGGCGGTTTGTGCGCCTGCGCGACAGTCAGACGTTCTTTTCCGTCATCATTCCTGCCTATGCAGACTTGCCTGTCTGGGCCAGTTTCGACTTGCAGGAGCACCTAGAGCCGTATCCGGTGCCCCTGTTCAACAGCCTGGCGCGTGCGCGTATCCGCCAGATCAAGGATGATGCGGCGCTGATTGCAACGCCCGTTGCCCAGCTTGATCGTGAAATTCAGCGTAAGCATGACCAGCGTTTGGCTGCCGAAGGCTGGACGTTGGTCAATATCGCAGGATTGTTTGTTCCGGAGATTGGCATCGTGCTACTGGCGGTGACGGCCTGGGAATTGCTGGGCGAGGTTTACCACGGTATTGAGACATGGCGTGAGGGTGACACCAGCGAAGCGCTTGAGCACCTGCACAATGTTGCAGTCGATCTTGCGACAATCGCCGCCACTGCTGTCGGTGTAACGGCAGTGCGACGGATATGGAATCGCTCTGTGCTGGTCGACAACCTAGTACCCGCACGGTTGGAGGATGGCAGCACGAAATTGTGGCGGCAAGATCTGATGCCCTTTCGCAGTTCTATAACCCCCAGTGAAGCAGCGGTTGATGCGCAGGGAATCCAGCATCTGCATGGCCAGTCTTGGATCGAGATGGACGGCCATACCTATCCAGTCATCCGCCCTGGTCCCCATCGGCCTTGGCAACTGCGCCCGATTGATGGGCATGGTCCGCAACTGCAGAGCAATGGGGCGGGCGCCTGGCGTCTGTGGCACGAGCAGCCGGCTGAATGGGACGACAGATTTCATCTGTTTCGGCGTCTAGGTGGCAATTTTACTGGACTGGATGACGAGCAGATCGATCAAGTTTTGAGCTGTCATGGTCTTGAGGCCGATCATCTGCGGGCGCTGCATGTGAGTGACAAGCCTGCGCTGGCGGGACTGCTCGACAGCGTGTTGCGCTGCCGGTTGGATGCGCGTATTCGCCGCTTGGTTGGTCACTTGCGTTCAGGCAAAAAGGTTGAGGACATTACTGTGCTCCAGCATGCGCAAAGATTGACCGGAGCGTCCGGGCTTTCTGATCAGGCGCTTGCCGAACTGGCCTGGTCTGAACGTCGGCAGTTGTTCCAGCGCCTTTACGATGCCATGCAAGCCACTCAAAGCCCTGCCAGCAGCGCGCTGCGGCGGGTTTTCCCAAGCCTGCACCAGCCGGCTGCCGATGAGCTGATAGAGGCGGCGATCAGCAATGACCGGCGCCGCCTGCTGGAAAGTGGGCGGATCCCTTTGCGCCTGGCCGAGGCTGCGCGGGCCAGTTCGCTGGCCATCCGCGCGGCCCGTGGCTATGAAGCGTTCTACCTGGATACGCCACAGACCGCAGATTTGGCCAGGATAGCCCTTGGCATGTTCAAGCATCTTGCCGGGGCCGCACCGCGGGTTCGCTGGCGCTTGTTTGAAGGCGATGTCCATGGGCCCTTATTGCTGGCGACGGAGGAAGGTGGGCAAACGGTGGATCTGGCACATGTCAGTGGCCGATTCCTGCGCCTGGATGCTCAAGGGCAGGCCGACGGCGTGGCAGGCGAGTTGTTCGAAGTGATGGCGAGTGCCCGAACCGCGCAGCAGTGGGCTTCCATGGGTATTGGCGAGCCGTTCTCGCACAACTTGCGTGTGCTGCTGGCGCGCCAGGCTGTACAGCGGCGCGAAGAGGTCGCCCAGCTATTTACCCGAGTGCAGCGCAGTGGCACCTTCCGCCCACCGCAACGCCTGGCAGATGGACGCCTTGGCTATCTGATGGGAGGGTGTACGCCCAGTGGCTTGTGTGGTCGAGATAGGTCGATGCCCGCGATGTTGCGAGAGCTGTTTCCTACCTTCACTGACGAGCAAGTCATCGCCTGGGTCGAGAATGTCCTGCAGTCTGGTCGCAGGCCAGAAATCGTCATGGCCAGCCTGCGCGCGGAGCTGGCTGATCTCAACAGTTGCCTGGATAACTGGGTCATGGAGGGCGACGTCGAGCTGGCAGCTGAGCGCGTTTTCGTCAGGCGGACGCTGCTCAATGGCTGGCGACGCCGGACGGCCGCTCCCTACGATACCAGCCAACCAAACGCCAACTTTCACATGATGCTGTATGGGGCCAAGCCAGAAGGTTTGCCGCAGTTGCCGGCGCGGGTCAGCTTCGGTCATATATCCAATCTCGCACTGCTACACATGGATCTCGAGGAGATACCGACGAGTTTCCTGTTGGCGTTCAGTCGCCTGCGGGTGTTGGACTTGGGTGATAACCACTTGACCCGACTGCCGCAACTATTGTTGCAGATGCAGCACCTGCGCTCGTTGGTGCTGACCAACAATCAGATCGTCCTGGATCGGGCCCAGGCATCTGTTTTAGCCAGTTGTGAAGGGCTCGAGTACATCGACCTGTCTCATAACCCCTTGGGTCGTACCTTTACCCTGAGCGGAATGAGCCGACTGCGCTGGTTGAACCTGCGCGCCACCCGCATCAGCCAGCTCCCTTCGGCACTGACCGATCGACCGATGATGTATTACGCGGACTTGCGCGACAACCGCATCACCCACTTACCAGAACAGTTCTATCAAGCGCCGTTGCAAGTCAGGCGCAGGATCCGCCTGGCTGGTAATTCATTCGGGACGGCTGAGGTCTTGCGTTTGCAGAGGGCATTGATGGCACCCATGGAGCCAATCGATGCAGAAGCTGCTGGAGAGCAGTCGATCAATGCGCGCGAACTGTGGGGCGATGCCGTGGGGCCGGATTATCGCGGTTCGATGGTTAGTCGCTGGGACGCGATTGAGCAGCGGCCACAGTCAGAGCGTTTTTTCCAGGTATTGCGCCAGTTGCTGCACTCGGCGGACTTTCACCGTCGACCTCATCCGGTCGCGTTACGTGTGTTGGCGTTACTGCAATTGATGACTGACAACCAGGTACTGTGCGATGAACTGCTCAGCGTGGCCAATGATGAATGGGGCTGTCAGGACGGTGCTACCTGGTGTCTGAGTAATCTGGAATTAAAAGTCCTGGTGTGGAATGCCCGGAACAATACCCAAGGGGATCCAGAAAGCGCATTGCTGGACTTGGGTAAGCGCCTGTGGCGTCTGGATGAGGTCGATCGTTTGGCAGTGCAGGACATCGTTGCTCGCGCTGGCAATCCTGACGAAAGCGAAGTTGGCCTTGCTTATCGACTTGGTCTGCGTGAACGCCTGAACTTACCGCTGGAGGTGGGCGACATGAGCTTTCGGCCCATTGCCGGAGTTGATGAGACGCGCCTGGAGCAGGCGCATATGCAGGTCTTGGAGGCTGAAACACAAGAGCGACTGGCGCGTTCGTTGGTAGAGCGCGATTTTTGGCAGGCCCATCTGGAGCGCGCCCGGGCTGACGAATTCAGTCGCATGGATGAGCCATTTCATGAACGGCTCGAAGCGCTCTTGGATGATCAGGCATTGTCCGACCAGGACAAGAAGCTGCAATCGGACGCGATCAGAGAAGAGCAGCTGGCCGCGCGTCGAGGGCTGATGCTTGAGATGACGATCCGCGCCCTGGAGGAAGGACCGGCGGACCCGCCAATTCACGTACGTTGACTATCGTCTAGCTGAAAGCGGCATGTCAGCTCGCCTCAGGCGGCTTTGAACTATGCTCTGTTTGGGTGTCGGCATTTTCCGGAGATGCCGATATCCCGGTCTGGATAAAGCTTGGAAATCGCCGGTAACTTTTCCTCTAACCACTTGCTCTGTCAGGTGGTTTAGTCTCCAGAGCGGATTTTTCTCCATGATCTGTAGTCACTGATTTATCGAGATAGTAAGGAGATGCACATGCTCGTCCGGTCACTGACCCTCGCCACCTTGCTCGCCGTTAGTGGCCCATTGTTCGCCGCCGACAGCGATGCCCCCCTGGCCAAAGAATTGGGTAAGGCACGGCCTTTGGTAGTCATTGCCCCAAGCTCGGCGGATCCAACCCTGCGTGGATTGAATGAAGCCCTGAAAGATCCTGCTACCCAGGCTGCTTTCAAGGAGCGTGGGCTGGTCCTGTATAGCGTTGCCAACATGATGGGCATGCGCGAGGACAAGAACCTTGAACAACAAACCACCATGGCCCTGATCCGTGAACTCAAATTAGGCGCAAGCAAAGGCACCAAGGTGATCTTGGTGGGCAAGGACGGCGAGCGGCACGTGCTCAAGGATGATGACAGTGGTGAGAAGATCGATCCGCAGGCGATCATCAAGGCTGTAGACGAACTGCCCGCTAACGAGAAAGCCGTAACGGCTCCAGAACCTGTCGCTGCCGCTGTGGCCGAGCCCAAGGCAAAGGACGCTAAACCGAGCAAACCGGCCAAGCCCGCGGCGCCTCCCAAGCCGTTGGAAGACTGAGGATCAAAGCCCCCGGTTAAAACCTTAGGCCGTCGTACCCAAGTCACCCCAACCTTAGGTACGATGGGCGATCAATTTTGTGCTTTGAGGATTACTGTGGAATTTCTTGCCGAATACGCAAGCTTTCTCGCCAAGACCGCAACCCTGGTAATTGCCATTCTGGTGGTGCTGTCGGCCATTGCTGGCCTGCGGGGCAAAGGGCGGCGCAAGCCAGGTGGGCAGTTGCAGGTCACCCGCCTCAACGATTTTTACAAGCAGCTGCGCGAGCGTCTAGAGTCAGGCCTGTACGACAAGGCTGAGCTAAAGGCCTTGCGCAAGCAGCAAGCCAAGGCGGATAAAAAGCTCAAGAAGACCAAGGCTGAGGATAAGGCCCGGGTCTTTGTGCTCGACTTCGATGGTGATATCAAAGCCTCGGCCACTGAGAGCCTGCGCAATGAGATCACTGCTTTGCTCACGCTCGCCACCCCTAGAGATGAAGTGGTGCTGCGCTTGGAGAGCGGCGGCGGCCTGGTGCACAGCTACGGCCTGGCAGCTTCGCAACTGGCGCGCATTCGCCAGGCTGGTATCCCGCTGACCATCTGTATCGACAAGGTGGCTGCCAGCGGCGGTTACATGATGGCCTGCATCGGCGAAAAGATCATCAGCGCGCCGTTCGCCGTGCTTGGCTCGATTGGCGTCGTGGCACAGCTGCCCAACGTCAACCGCTTGTTGAAAAAGCACGACATTGACTTTGAAGTGCTGACTGCGGGTGAATACAAGCGCACCTTGACCGTGTTTGGCGAGAATACCGAGAAAGGGAAGGAGAAGTTCCAGGAAGACCTGGACGTCACCCATCAGCTGTTCAAGGATTTTGTCGGACGTTATCGTCCGCAGTTGCACATTGATGAGGTGGCAACCGGCGAAGTCTGGTTGGGTGTCGCTGCATTGAACCGCAAGCTGGTTGACGAGCTGCGCACCAGTGACGAGTACCTGAGCGATCGCGCTCGCGAAGCGAATCTGTTTCACCTGCATTTCGCCGAGCGCAAGAGCCTGCAGGAGCGCATTGGCATGGCGGCGAGCGGAACTGTCGAGAACACGCTGGTGGGTTTATGGAGCAAACTCGGCCGCCTACGCTAAGACCTTGAACCCCTTGAAGATTTTTTCGGTTCAGGGGTTGCAAGGAACATCGAATGCAGACATAATGGCCTCCATCGAAACGCAGGTTGCTTGAAAAAGCGCTTAAGTTTCAAGGAGATAGCAAAGCGTAAGCCGCTAGATCCGAACTTTTTGAGGCCGAGTAGCAAAGTGGTTATGCTCCGGATTGCAAATCCGTCTACGCCGGTTCGATTCCGACCTCGGCCTCCATATTCGAAAGCCCCGCAGATTAACGTCTGCGGGGTTTTTCTTTGTGGGTCGGAAAATCTGTGAGTGACTAAGCGGGGGCCTGCGCCATCCGGCCGATTGTATCTTGTCGAGATCTGCAGAAATTTTGCGGCGATTGGGCTTTATTTGTCATTTAAGCCTGCCTTGCCGGGAGTAGGTGTATAGTGGCGGGCGAGTCCTCTCTTTGGGTGGCTCACCAATGAGGTGTCAGCATGTACCATTCCACTACCCAGCAGGCGCAACTGCGCTTGAATGAGCAAATCGAGCAATTCCTCTCCAAAGGCGGCACGATCAAGGAAATTGCCAGGGGCGTTAGCGGATTTAATCCTGCCGCGCCTAAGGTGCACTGGACCAAAGCTCAGGCTGCCAAGGCCTGAGAGTCAATTGGGTGGTTGATCCATTCAAGGTCATCATGGCCACTGAGCTTGGTCAGCGACTGATTGGCAGTTTAAAGGTCAGGATCTGCCGAGCCTCAGCAGTGGCTCGGCAATTGGATCTTTCCTGATTCCCCCTGGCGCCGTTGAGCGCTCTTCGCGATCAGAGATTTGACACCTGCGGTTCGACAACCTCAGTAGAAGCTTCGGCGGTTGATGCTGCTGGCGTGTTGGAAAGTGGGGAGATCGTTACCGCATAGCGGCCAAGATCGCTCTCCTGGCGCTGGAAGTTGATCGCGACGTTCTCGCCTTTCCAGCTCATGACCTCGGCCAGATAGGACGCGCCCGAACTCATCTTGATCCAGTGACTCTGCTGAACACCAGGTTCGCCGAAGCGATCAGTGAGCATTTCAGTGACCAGATAGAGGCTGTTGGCGTTGCCGCTGAAAACCAGCTCATTCACCTTCCCGTCGGTGATGCTGGCGATCAGGCTGTAGCCTGGCGAGATAGGCAGGTAGGGCAGTCCACGAACTTCGAATTGGTTCGGTTGCGCGGTGGTGACACGGCACAGGGTGGTGGGTCTGACGCTATCGGTAGGGCACTCTTCAACTTGTTCGAGGAAGTTGCCCTGTAGGTCGATGCCGAGAAAATCCGTAGGTTCCTGGGGCCAGGGAGTAACGGATTCAGCAGCGGCAAATGCCGCCCACGCAGGAAGCGCGACGCACAGGCTCATCCTGGCGGCCAGGGAGAGAAGCGGTCTCATAAGACCTTCCTTGGATATAAGTGGAAAAAGGCAGCAGAATACTGCCCTGAGAATGATTTTCAATAATACTAGTATGACATCATTCTGGGCTCTAAATCAACCTTCAGGTCGGCCTGGGGGCGGCTTGGCCTACCTCAAGATTGGGCAAGAAGGCGTGTTTAGCGGGGCGAGGAAAAGCCGGCAGAAAAAGAAAACCCGCCAGCAAAGGGGCGGGTTGAAAGAACGTACGAAGCACCATGATTCTGCCTACGCAGATGTCAGAAATTTGTGAAGACCATGTCGCCAGTCTGTTGAGGGCTTTCTGCTGAGCAGGCGTGCGCTCAGACCGATGTCAGCCAGCAGCGTTGCACTAGGCGCTGGTGTCTGGTGGTGCCCACAAAAAAGCCCGCCAGGAGGCGGGCAAGGACGTTTTGAAGGGAGAGGTTGCAGTCTGGTGTCGGGCAGTTAAGTCAGCATTAACGGCTCGGTGATTGACCGCGGCCGTTGAACGGCCTATACAGGCGTGCTTATTTCAGGAGCCCGGCATGCACGACGAAGATGACCTTCCAGAACCTGAGCATGATCATCTGCTCGACCACGAGTTTCTCTACCAGGATCTGGATTCCGAGGCCGATGCCCAGGGCCTGGAAGATGACATTGAGGAAGATGAAAATACCCTCGATGACTTCGATGAGCAGGATCATCCCGCCTGGCATGATGATGTCGACGACGACTGAGCCTGCGCTGAACGGCCCTTACGCAGCGCAGCTCGGTACGCTGTCTTCAGCGACGATCAAGCGAGAATCGTCCAGCCCCAGTGACTGCCAGCAAAAGTAGACCGCCGACGATACTCAGGTTCTTGAAGAACTGGGTCATGTTGGCGCTACGTTCGGGGTCGACCATGTTCCAATAGGGATGGCCGATCAGCGCCGTTCCCAGCACGAACAGGGCAAACAGAAACGCCAGCGGCCGAGTATAGAAGCCCAGGATCAACACGATGGCGACGAAGAACTCCATGATCACCGCGATTGCCGCCGCCAGCGTTGGGGCCGGAGCGCCCAGTGAGCCGAGGTAGCCAACCGTGCCTTCGAAGCCAGTGAGTTTGCTCCAGCCAGACATGACGAACAGGATCATCAGCAGGATACGCGCAAGCAGAATTATCGCATCGCGTTGACCGTCGAACAGGGAGTAGCGCATGGCGGCATTCCAATGAACCGAGACATGTTCCACTCTAGCAGGCGCGCAAAGGTTTTGCGCCAGGCATGAAAAAGGCGCCTCATGGGCGCCTTTTCAAAGAAGATTGGTGCGAGTGGCGGGACTCGAACCCGCAAGGCTCACGCCGACAGATTTTAAGTCTGCTGTGTATACCAATTCCACCACACTCGCACGCTTGAAAGGGCCGCAAGGACCGGGCGCTTCGTAGTTAAGGGCCACACAATCAAGCGCGCTTTATAACCCATCGTTATAGGTGAGTCAACTCAGCGGCTGGTGGGGCCCGATCAAACCGAGGCGTTCTCAAGGCTTTAGGCCATAATTGGCAAAGATGCAATTGACACGTTGCCAGCATTAGGCCACTGTTCGAAACTTTGGATCCAATGAGCTAAATGCCATGTCTGCTGAGCTCTCGTCTGTACCCTCAACGCGCGTCGTACGGCCTAGGCTGTTCTGGCGCATACTGTTCGCTCAGGTCTTCGTTCTGGCGGCTTTCCTTTACTTCAGCCTGTTGTGCCTGGGCGGCTATCTGCTGATGATCGGCTTCGACGCACAGCACACGGTTCAGCAGAGAGGGCTGGCAATCGCGGCTGGCGGCGGCGTTGTGTTGGCATGCCTGTGGCTGCTTAGGGTAACGATGCCGCGCAGACTCAGCCCGGTTGTAGTAGAGCGCATGACCTGAAGAGTTTCGCTTGATGGCCCGAGGGCGAGTAGACTCTGAACTACGCTCAATTTGTCTTTCCCTGCGGTGCCTGTGGAGCTTGCATGGTTTCAACCGACCGCCTGGATCAGCCTGAAGTGCCCACCAACCGCTATGAACAGCTGGTTCAGTCGGTAGTGGACTACGCCATCTATATGCTCGACCCTGACGGTAACGTGGTGTCGTGGAACGCCGGTGCCGAGCGCATCAAGGGTTATCGCGCCGATGAAATCATCGGCAAGCATTTCTCGCTGTTTTTCACGCCCCGAGATTGTGCCGAAGGGCGCCCTGCGCAACTGTTGCGCCAGGCACTGGAGCAGGGCGTTGCCCAGGATGAGGGCTGGCGAGTACGCAAGGACGGTACGCAGTTCTGGGCCTTGGCGGCCCTGGATGTGATTCGTGACGAGCACGGCCAGATTGTCGGCTTGGCCAAAGTTACCCGCGACATCACCGACCGGCGCGAGTCGGCACTGCAACTGGATACCATGCGTGCCCAACTATTCCAGGCGCAGAAGCTCGAAGCCCTAGGACAGTTGACCGGCGGCTTGGCGCATGACTTCAACAATCTGCTGACCATCATCCTCAGTTCTGCCCGCCTGGCTGCAAGTAGCCAGGATCCTGAGCGCGTGCGGCGCCTGCTCGAGCATATTCTCGATGCGGGCCAGCGCGGAACCCAGCTCACCCAGCGCTTGCTCAGCTTTGCTCGCCATCAGCAGTTGAACGTCACGCGTATCGCGCCAGCCGAGCTGATCGATTCTACCCGTGGTCTATTGGAGCACGCGCTGCCCAGTGAGATAGTGCTTGAGCAACATCTGCAACTGGATGTACCGATGATCCAAGCCGATGCCGGGCAGTTGCAGATGGTCCTGCTCAACCTGTTATTCAATGCCCGTGACGCCATCGACGGTGAGGGGAGTATTCGCCTTGAGGTGAACGCTGTTGAGTTGTCAGGCGAAGTTGAGGGCTTGCACGGCAGCTTTGTGTGTTTCGCTGTGCAGGACACCGGTCAAGGTATCGAGGCGAAGGTGCTGCCACGCATCTTCGAGCCGTTTTTTACCACCAAGGCCTTCGGCAAAGGCACCGGGCTTGGGTTGAGCCAAGTCTATGGCTTTGCCAAGCAAAGCAATGGTGCGATCTGTGTAACTAGCGAAGTAGGGGTTGGCACGCGCATGAGCTTGTACTTGCCCGTTGCCCAGATTGGCCCGTAGCACGACATCCAATTAGGTGGACACCATGGTAGAAGCACTCAAACGGCTGACCACTGGCATCGATGGGCTTGATGCGTTGCTCAAGGGCGGCTTGGTGGTGGGTGCCTCCTACATCATCCAAGGGCCGCCTGGCGCAGGCAAGACGATCTTGGCCAACCAGCTGGCCTGGGGGCATGTGGGTGAGGGCGGCAGAGTGTTGGTGGCGACCTTGCTTAGCGAGTCTCACGAGCGCTTGTTCCAATACCTTTCGACGCTGGAGTTCTTCGATCAGGCCCTGGTCGGCGATCAGATCCAGTTCGTCAGTGCCTTCGATACCCTGGAGCAGGAGGGGCTGGAGGCGGTGGTCAAGCTGTTGCGTCAGGAAATCGCCCGGCAACAGGCGAGCTTGCTCATCGTCGATGGGTTGCTCAATGCCCGGGTGCGCGCTGAAACGACCCTGGATACCAAGAAATTCGTTGCTGAGCTGCAGGGCCATGCCGCCTTCGCCGGTTGCACAGTGTTGTTGTTGACCAGTGCTCGACTACAGGAAGGCAGCCCCGAGCATACGATGGTCGACGGGGTGGTTGAGCTCAGCGAGCAGTTGGTTGGAAGCCGGGCAATACGCCATATCCAACTGCGCAAGACCCGCGGCAGTGGTGCCCTGGCAGGATTGCATGAGTGCCTGATCGATGAGACCGGGCTCAAGGTATTTCCACGTCTGGAGTCGCTCTACAGCCATCCTAGCCAACCAGGCACCGCGACCCTGAGTCGGGTCACCAGCGGTGCGCCTACGCTGGACGAGATGCTTGGCGGTGGTGTGGCCACTGGCTCAACCAGTCTGGTGATGGGGCCCTCGGGGATTGGCAAGACGTCGCTGGGGCTGACCTTTCTGGCTGCCGCCACCGCGCAGGCGCCGGGTTTGCATTTTGGCTTCTATGAAACCCCAGCGCGCTTGCGCCTGAAGGCCGCCGCGTTGGGTTATGACTTTGCCACCCTGGAACGCGCGGGCGCCGTGCAGCTGTGTTGGCAACCAACCACCGAAGGCTTACTCGATCAGCTAGGTGCGCGCTTGCTTGCTCAAGTTAAGGCGTTGGGCGCCAAGCGAGTGGTCATCGATAGTCTGGGGGCGTTCAGTCGGCTGGCTGCTGACCCTGCGCGGCTCAATGGTTTTTTCCGTGCGCTGATCGGCGAGCTGCGCGCTCATGACGTCAGCGTGCTGATGACCTGGGAGATGCGTGACCTGTTCGGCGCCGAGATCAGCGCGCCCGCGCCGGATCTGTCGAGCATTGTCGACAACCTGCTGCTGACTCGCTTCGTCGAGCTGGATGCGCAGTTGCGGCGGATGCTGTCAATTCTCAAAGTGCGCGACAGTCACCACGATCCTGCGCTTCATGAACTGTGCCTGGGGCCTCAGGGTGTCACTCTGCGCAAAGCGTTCGAGGGGGCCTCGGGGGTGCTCTCTGGTAGCGCTGTGCCGCAGGAGGGTGGGTGATGGGATGAGGCGATGAATACCATCCTGATCGTCGATGACGAGTACCTGATAGTCGAAATCCTTGCCTATGCATTGGAGGATGAGGGCTTTGCGGTTGAAAAAGCGGGTGATGGCACCAAGGCACTGGAAACCTTGAAGCAGAAGCGGGTAGACCTGGTCATTACTGACTTCATGATGCCGAAGAAAAACGGCGAAGAGCTTGCCAGGGAAATCCGTGACGAGCTGGAGCTTGCAGACCTGCCGGTGATTCTCATGAGTGGCGCGCAAGCCAGCCAGGCCAGTCCTGATCTGTTCGTTGCGGTGTTTGAAAAGCCATTCAATCCGATAGAGCTGATCGCCAAAGTGCGGGAACTGCTGGGCGGCTGAAGGCCAGGCAAAATCCCGCATCGGCGGGCCGATCGGTCAAGCGCATCCGTGCGGCTTCAGGCGATGCAGATCAGTGCTATTCGTCGTTATGTTTTTCCGGCGCCGGGTTGCCAGCCTGGATACGTTTGAAAATCTCTTCACGATGAACCTGAACATCCTTCGGTGCATCGATGCCGATCCTCACTTGCATCCCTTTAACGCCCAGAATGGTGACTTTGATGTCATCGTTGATGACGATGCTTTCGCCAACCTTGCGGGTGAGTATCAGCATGTAGTTCTCCTTGGTAATGATGAAAACCGTGCGGCCATTTACCGCTGCGGCGGGAGCTTGTCCCTCTTCCTTCTCATTAAAGACGCTTTCGGCGGACAGGAATTCCCCCGCTGACAAAATCTGTTGCCTGTCTCTAGTTGCAGGTGCCGACTTAACCCATTAAAGCGCTATCGGCGAAGGTGCTCGGTGGCAAGAATAGGGGGCTTACGCTCATATTGGAAATTTCTCTGCTTGATGGTGAGGATAGGGTGAGTCAATCGAGGGTTTGCAGGCCCTGCAGAAAACGCAGCAAGGCGACTTCCTCAGGCTCCAGGCCCTTGCGCGTGCGGCTTTTGGGCAGTGTGGCGAGCCGGCCCAGGTGGAAGTGCTCGAGCACCGCTGGGTGAATGTAGCAACGGCGGCAGACTGCAGGGGTGTTGCCCAAGCGGCTGGCAACCTGGCGAACGATTGCGCTGACCTGGCGCTTGGCTTCGCTGTCCGGCTCCCAGGCCAGTGGGCGCAGCAGGCTCAGCGCCAAGCTGCTGCCGGCCCAGGTGCGGTAGTCCTTGGCCGTGAAGTCGGCACCGGTCAGCTGTTGCAGGAACAGGTTGATTTCACTGGAACCGATGCTGTGGCGTTGGCCATTTTCATCCAGGTATTGAAACAGCGACTGCCCCGGTAGCTCCATGCAACGCTTGATCAACCCGGCAAGACGGCGGTCGCGTAGCGTCACGTTGTGCTCCACGCCGCGCTTGCCGCGAAACTGAAAACGAATCGTGCTGCCCTCGACCTTGACGTGCCGCGCGTGCAGGGTCGTCAGACCATAAGACTTGTTATCGCGCAGGTATTGGCGGTTGCCAATGCGAATCAGCGTGGTGTCGAGCAGGCTGACGACCAGCGCCATGACCTTTTCCCGGTCCAGGCCTGGTCGGCGCAGGTGGTTGTCCAGTTGCTTGCGCAGCGCGGGCAGTACTTTGGCGAACGCCAGCATCCGGCCATATTTGTGCTGGTCACGCAGCTCGCGCCACTCACTGTGGTAGCGGTACTGCTTGCGCCCGCGTGCATCGCGCCCGGTCGCCTGCAAATGCCCCTGCGGGTCGGCGCAGATCCACACATCGGTATAGGCGGGTGGGATTACCAGTGCAGCGATGCGCGCCAGGGTCTGGCTATCTCGCACGCGATTGCCATCGGCATCCAGATAAATGAAGCGGTCGCGCCAACGACGCCGGCTCAGGCCGGGCTGGCTGTCGTCGACATAATGCAGGGTGCGGGGCAGGGGGCAATCGAGCATGAGGCGGCATCCATCGACCAGTTACCTGAGCAATGGACAACGGCAAAGCCGCCGATGCTCAGATCAACAGCGCCACTGATTTGATCTGGGCCCAGAGCATCTGGCCTGGGCGCAGGCCGAGCTGGTCTGCAGAGTAGCGGGTCACGCGTGCGAGCAGGGCGCTGTCGGCAGCGTCCAGACTGACCAGCACATGGGCGGGATTGTCCGCCTCGCGGAATTCACGAACCCGTACCGGCAAGCGATTGAGAATGCTTGAAGTGCTGTCGGCAGCCAGGGCCAGGCTGACGTCGCGCGCCTGCACCTTGAGCCGGTGAGTGCTGCCGACCACCAAAGACGGGTGGGCGATACGCAACACCTGAGCGTCACTGCCGGGTAGGCGCAGATCGAACAGCTGATAGTGCGGATCATGTCCCACCACCACGCCCTCGAGCACCACGCCCGCATCTTCGCCTTGGGCCAGCGACAGGTCGAGGCGGGCCAAGGTCTGGCCAATCGGCCCGCTGGCCATGGCCTTGCCCTGCTCGAGCAGTACCAGATGATCAGCCAGGCGGGCGACTTCATCCTGCGCATGACTGACGTACACCACGGGGATGTCCAGTTCATCGTGCAGCCGTTCCAGGTAAGGCAGGATCTCGCGCTTGCGCGGTCCGTCCAGGGCTGCCAAGGGTTCATCCATCAACAACAGCCGCGGGCTGCTGAGCAGAGCCCGAGCAATGCCTACTCGTTGCGCTTCGCCGCCTGACAGCGTGGCTGGCTTGCGCTCGAGCAAATGGCCGATACCGAGCAGTTGGCAGGCTTGGTCCAAACTGACTTTGCGCTCACTGGCCTTGATGCGTCGCCAGCCGAACTCAAGGTTGCCGCGCACCGAGAGATGCGGGAACAGGCTAGCCTCCTGAAACACATAGCCGACCGGGCGCAGATGCGGGGCCAGAAACCAGCCGCGTGCGCTGTCTTCCCAGACCTCGCCATTGACTTCGATATAAGCGTTGCTGGGGCGCTCAAGCCCAGCCAGGCAGCGCAGGCAAGAGGTCTTGCCGGAGCCGGAGTGGCCAAACAGCGCGCTGATCCCGCGACCTGGCAGGTGCAGGTCGACATCCAGGGTAAAATCGTCGCGGCCAAGGGTCAGCCGCGCCACTATTGATGAGCTCATTTCAGCTCCAGCCAGCCTTGCCGTGCCGGCCCGCATAGAGCAGGAGCAGCACCAGGAAGGAGAATACCAGCATGGCCCCGGCCAGCCAGTGCGCTTGCGAATAGGCCATGGCCTCGACGTGATCGAAGATCTGCACCGAGACCACGCGGGTCTTGTCCGGAATATTGCCGCCGATCATCAGCACTACGCCGAATTCGCCCACGGTGTGGGCAAAGCCAAGGATGCTGGCGGTGACAAAGCCTGGCCGGGCCAGCGGTAGAACCACGTGCACGAAGGTATCCCAAGGGCTGGCGCGCAAGGTTGCGGCGACTTCCAATGGGCGTGGGCCGATGGCGCTGAATGCGTTTTGCAACGGCTGCACCACGAACGGCATCGAATACACCACCGAGCCGACCACCAGTCCGGCAAAACTGAACACCACGCTACCCAGGCCGAGCGCCTGGGTGGCCTGGCCGATCCAACCGTGCGGCCCTAGGGCGATCAGCAGGTAGAAGCCAATTACCGTCGGCGGCAGCACCAGCGGCAAGGCCACCACCGCGCCGATTGGCCCGCGCAGCCATGACTGGGTACGCGCCAGCCACCAGGCGATAGGCGTACCCACCACCAGCAGGATCAAGGTGGTCAAGCTGGCCAGTTTGATGGTCAGCCAAATCGCCCCCAGGTCACTGGCGTCGAGTGGCATCAGATTTCATAGCCGTAGGATTTGATCAGCGCAGCGGCTTTGGGGCCCTTCAGATAATCGACCAGGGCTTTGGCCGCCGGATTGTCCTTGCCTTTATTGAGGATGACTGCGTCTTGACGGATCGGCTCGTGCAGATCGGCAGGCACGATCCAGGCCGAGCCGTTCTCGACCTTGCCGTCCTTGTAGATTTGCGAAAGGGCGACGAAGCCCAGTTCGGCATTGCCGGTGGAGACGAATTGGAACGCCTGGGTGATGTTCTGACCTTCGACGATCTTGCCTTTGGTGGCTTCGGTCAGTTGCAACTTGTGCAGAACCTGGGTGGCGGCCAGGCCGTAGGGCGCGGTCTTCGGGTTGGCGATGGACAGGTGCTTGTAGTCATTACTTTTTAATACAGCGCCTCTGTCGTCGACATAGCCAGGCTTGGCCGACCATAGCGCCAGAGTACCGATGGCATAGGTGAAGCGCGAGCCTGCCACGGTTTGTTTTTCCTGCTCCAGTTTGGCCGGGGTGCTGTCGTCGGCGGCGAGGAACACTTCGAATGGCGCGCCATTCTTGATCTGCGCATAAAACTGCCCGGTGGCACCATAGGCAGCCACCAGTTTGTGGCCGGTGTCCTTCTCGAAGTCCTTGGCAATGGCCTGGATCGGAGCGGTGAAGTTGGCGGCAACGGCAACCTGGACCTCATCTGCCCACGCGCTATTGAGGGTAATCAGGCCGGCCAGTGCGGTGACGGCCAGGTGTGACAGACGAATACGCATGAAGCAGCTCCAGAGGGCAGGTTATCGTTATGTGGTCGACTATATAGCGATAACCCGCTGATCGGGAAGAGGCGCGCCGTACTTGTAGAAGCAGGCTTGACCCGCGAGAGGGGCCAGAACGATGACAATCCCTGACTCAGCGCCCCAATTGCGCCAATGCCTTCTCTGCAATGTCCCGGGTCAACTCGCCCGCCGGCATCGCTCGCCCTAGACGCAATGCCTGCCCCGACCACAGATTGCTGAAATCACTGCTGCCTTTGGCATCACTGATTGCCCGCAACGGCATTAACGCACCGCCGGCCAGCGGAAAGCGCGGCGCCAGGTCACTCATGGGCCCTAGCTCGCGCATGATCCGATTATTGATACCACGTGCCGGTCGCCCGGTGAACAGGTTGGTCAGTGCCGTATCGCTGGCAGGTGCGCTGTCTAGCGCCTGCCGGTGGGCAGGCGATACCTTGGCTTCGGGGCAGAACAGGTAGGCTGTGCCAATCTGCACTGCCGAGGCGCCCAGCGCCAGGGCCGCGACCAGTCCGCGGTGGTCGCTGATACCGCCTGCGGCGATCACGGGCACGCGTACCGCATCCACCACCTGCGGCACCAGGGCAAAGGTGCCGATCTGGCTGGTGATCTCCTCGCTCAAGAACATGCCGCGATGCCCACCCGCTTCATAGCCCATGGCGATGATCGCGTCGCAGCCATGGGCCTCTAGCCAGCGCGCCTCTTCTACCGTGGTGGCACTGGACAGCACCTTGGCGCCTGTTGCCTTGACCCGCTGGAGCAGGTCGGCACATGGCAGGCCGAAATGGAAGCTGACCACTTGCGGCCGTAATTGCTCGACTAGCTGGCAGCTGTGTTCATCGAACGGTGCGCGGTTGGAAACTGGGGTCGGGGCGTCAAAGTCTGCCCCCACTTCTTCATAGTACGGCTTGAGTGCTTGCTTCCAGCGCGCGTCACGCTCAACGTCGGCGACTGGCGGTTGGTGGCAGAAGAAGTTGAGATTCAGCGGTCCCAGGCAGGCTGCGCGGAAAGCGTCGATCTCGCTGCGCACCTGCTCCAGGCTGAGCATGGCGCAAGGTAACGCTGCCAGCCCACCGGCATTGCCCACCGCAATCGCCATGGCCGAGCCCGTGGCGCCGGCCATGGGCGCCTGGAGAATGGGTACCTCGATGCCCAACAGATCGAGAATGCGGCGGTCTGACCAGGTGCTCATGCGCGGCTCCTTGTGCGGTGTGACGACGGGGGCTTACCTCAGGGGGGGTTACAGGGCCTTGCTGACTTGGATGTCGCTGATCTTCTCAGCGTCATCGCCATGGATCTTGCGCAGTGCTTGCAGGGCCTGCTCGGTGGAGCTATCGGGCATCAGGGCGAAGTCCCAACGGCGCTCGCCATCGAGTTTGTACTTGATCACGTATTTGATGGTCTGGGTCATGAGGCTTATCTCAGTTGCGACGACGAGCGACGGATGATCTTGATCTTGTGGGTGAAGGTCGGCTTACGCGTGACCGAGATCGGGCGCGGGGTGACGGTATCGATGGTGATGTTCCAGAAACCGGTGCTCGGCACGGTGATCTTGGCCGGGAAGCGATCGAAGGCGCCGCCGTGGTAGGTGTGACGGCCGCCATTCTTGAAGCTGCGGAAGTTGGCGTCGTTCATCAGGCGGATGTTGCAGCGCTGGGAACACTCGATAACGACGATATCGTCCTCGTTGAGATGCTCGCGCTGGTGTACGAATTTCATGTGATGCTCCGCAAGGTTTATCTCTGCAAACGCGAAAGATATCACGATGTAAGGGTACACTCGCGCCCCTGTTGACCGGGCTAGGGATAAATCCGCCAAAGCAGGGAGCAAATCCGCCCGGGCGTTGTCATACACAATCTTTAAAGGGCAGAGGTACAACGAATGAAGTGGGTGGTGGCGGCGATGACCTTGACTTTGGGCGGCTGCGTCAGTGTTTCGGAACTGGAGCAATCGCGAGAAACCATGGATGTGATTTCTGGCAAGACCCCGCGCGCTTACGCTGACTGCGTCAAGGCTGAGCTGGCTGATAGCCGCGATGCTTTGCACGAAGAGCAGCGTGGTGATGGCTTGCGCCTGATCGTGCCGCAAAAGCTGACCGCAGGTACCGGCCCGGCCGCGCTGCTGGACATCGACAAACGCGGCAGTGGCAGCAGCATCAAGCTGCGTGAGCGTTTGAACAACTTCCCCCTGCGGTTGGGCGACGTGCGTACCGCCGCGACCAAGTGCATCTCAGGATCTTGATCCAGCTCAGCTCATGAGCAATTAACGGGCAGATTGCCATCTTCTTGTCCGGTAGGCGTTGTTCCCTGGCGGAGGATAAGCCTAGACTTTTTGTGCTTATACCCATTAAGCCTAAGCTTATAACAAGGAAATGGAGCGTCCCGTGATCAAACCGTTGAGTCGCGTCGCGATCAGCACTGCGCTGATCCTGGCCTGGCCTGCGGCGCATGCCGCCGATGGCCAGAAAATCTTCACGCAAGGCGGGCAGAATCCTGCCGCCATGGCTTGCCTGGGCTGTCATGGCGCCGATGGCAAGGGCATTGCCGCCGCAGGCTTCCCCCGCTTGGCTGGACTCCCCGCAGGCTTCCCCCGCTTGGCTGGACTCCCCGCCGGATACCTCAACAAGCAATTAGGCGACTTTCGCAAGGGCAGTCGCAAGCAGGCGGTCATGGAGCCGCTGGCCAAGGCCTTGAGCGAAGAAGAAGCCAAGGCCGTCAGTGCCTACCTGGCCAATATGCCCGGTGACCCTGCCCCCGAGCAGCGCCGGCAACAGATCGCCACCGATCCGGTGACGCGCCTGGCGCTGTATGGCGACTGGAGTCGGCACATTCCAGGTTGTGTGCAGTGCCACGGGCCGGGCGGTAGCGGCGTTGGTGAGCACTTTCCGCCGTTGGCCGGGCAGCCGGCCAGTTACTTGGTGGCGCAACTCAATGCCTGGCGCGATGGCAGCCGCAGCAACGACCCCAACCAGTTGATGGTCGGCGTGGCCAAGGCGATGACCGATGCTGAGGTTACGGCAGTTGCCGCGTTCTTCGCCGAGACCGGCAGCCAGGAGGTCAAGCCATGAAGCCGATGATCCCAGCCGTGTTACTGTTGGCCGTGGGCAGCCTTCAGGCGGCGCCGATTGCCATGGAAGATCAGTCCCAGCTCAAGGTGCCAGGCACCCAGGCTGCCCCGCAGTTCACCCCGCCAGCGGAAAGTGAGCTGCCGGACAACGCGTTTGGCAAAATGGTCCGCGAAGGTCATGCGCTGTTTGTCGATACGCGCAGACTGATGCCCGAGGCCGTGGGTAATGGCATGAACTGTAGCAACTGCCACCTTGACCAGGGACGCATGGCCTTCTCTGCGCCGTTGTGGGGTGCGTATCCGATGTATCCGGCGTATCGCAAGAAGAACGACAAGGTCAACACATTCGCCGAGCGCATCCAAGGCTGCTTCCAGTTCAGCATGAACGGCAAGCCACCGACTGCCGACAGCCCGCAGATGACTGCACTCAGTGTCTACGCCTACTGGCTCTCGACCCATGCGGCTACCGGTATCGAGACACCTGGTCGCGGCTACCCGGAGGTTCCTCAACCCAAGGGCGGCTACGACTTCAAACGTGGCCAGCAGGTGTATCGCGAGCAATGCGCGATTTGTCACGGCGACCAGGGCGAAGGCCAGCAAGTGGCAGGGGAATACGTGATGCCGCCGCTGTGGGGCAAGGACTCCTATAACTGGGGCGCAGGTATGCACCGAATCAACACCGCGGCGTCGTTTATCAAGTACAACATGCCGCTGGGCCGACCCGGCAGCCTGAGCGATCAGCAGGCGTGGGATGTCGCCGCCTGGATCAACCGTCACGAGCGCCCGCAGGATCCGCGCTTGGTCGAAGGTTCCATCGAAAAGACCCGGCTAAAGTTCCACGCCAATGATGGGGTAAACCTTTATGGACAGACGGTCGAAGGACTGCTGATAGGCCAGGGGAGCGATTAATCGCCGCAGAGGGGGCTGCAAGGCAGCCCCTACGCCTACAGTGCGGTTCTGAATGCTTTGATTCAAAGCGCTTCGCGCAGCTGTAATTGCCGCAGGATCGCGGGGGTGGTTAGTTTTCACTGAGCGCAATATTTACGATTGGCCGGAACTATCTACACTGGGTTATCTCTATCATGGCATCGGTCGCCCGAGGGCGGGGCATTGTAAGGTGCGTGCCGCCTGATTAGACTGCGCCGAATTTCGTACGCAAAGCCCTTGTTAAGGACGTATATGATCAAAAAATGCTTGTTCCCGGCAGCCGGCTACGGCACTCGCTTCCTGCCCGCTACCAAAGCCATGCCCAAGGAAATGCTGCCGGTGGTCAACAAGCCACTGATCCAGTATGGCGTTGAAGAGGCACTGGACGCTGGCCTGAACGAGATTTCCATCGTTACCGGCCGCGGCAAGCGTGCCCTGGAAGACCATTTCGACATCAGCTACGAGCTGGAAAACCAGATCAAGGGCACCGACAAGGAAAAATACCTGGTCGGTATCCGTCGCCTGCTTGACGAGTGCTCGTTCTCCTACACCCGTCAGACCGAAATGAAAGGTCTGGGTCACGCGATCCTCACCGGCCAGCCGCTGATCGGCGATGAACCGTTCGCCGTGGTGTTGGCAGACGACCTGTGCGTCAACCCGGAAGGCGATGGCGTGCTGACCCAGATGGTCAAGCTGTACAACCAGTTCCGCTGCTCGATCATCGCCATCCAGGAAGTCGATCCGCAGGAAACCAACAAGTACGGCGTCATCGCCGGTGACATGATCCGCGACGACATCTTCCGTGTGACCAACATGGTCGAGAAGCCGGCTCCAGAAGACGCTCCGTCGAACCTGGCGATCATCGGTCGTTACATCCTGACCCCGGATATCTTCGATATCATCAAGAACACCCCGCCGGGCAAAGGTGGCGAGATCCAGATCACCGACGCCCTGATGCAGCAGGCGCAGAACGGCTGCGTGATTGCCTACAAGTTCAAAGGCAAACGCTTCGACTGCGGTGGTGCCGAGGGCTACATCGACGCGACCAACTTCTGCTTCGAGAACTACTACAAGACCGGCAAGGCGTACTGATTCGCCACGCCAGGTCGACAAGCCACCCCTCGGGGTGGCTTTTTTGTTTGTGGCGGCCAACGGCGGTATGCTGAGCGCCAGCCAAGGAGACTGAATACATGGCCTACGATTTTGATCTGTTCGTGATTGGCGCCGGTTCCGGCGGTGTGCGTGCCGCGCGCTTCGCCGCGGGCTTCGGTGCAAAGGTCGCTGTGGCCGAGAGCCGCTACCTGGGCGGCACGTGCGTAAACGTTGGCTGCGTGCCGAAAAAACTGCTGGTCTACGGGGCTCACGTGGCCGACGAGCTGGAGCAAGCTGCAGGCTTCGGCTGGACCTTGGAAGAAGGGCACTTTGACTGGGGGACGCTGATCGCCAACAAAAACCGCGAGATCGAGCGCCTCAACGGCATCTATCGCAACCTGCTGGTCAACAGTGGAGTCACCTTGCTGCAAGGCCATGCTCGCCTGACCGGCGCCCACGAAGTGGAAGTCGAAGGCCAGCGCTACAGCGCCGCGCACATCCTCATCGCCACCGGTGGCTGGCCGCAGGTGCCGGACATTCCTGGTAAGGAGCTGGCTATCACCTCGAACGAGGCGTTCTACCTCAAGGAGCTGCCACGGCGGATCCTGGTAGTGGGTGGCGGCTATATCGCTGTCGAATTCGCCGGCATTTTCCAGGGACTGGGCAGCGATACCACGTTGCTTTATCGCGGCGACTTGTTCTTGCGCGGCTTCGATGGCTCGGTGCGTACCCATCTCAAAGAAGAGCTGGATAAACGCGGCCTGAATCTGCAATTCAACAGCGATATCCAGCGCATCGACCAGCAGGACGACGGCAGCCTCAAGGCCACCCTCAAGGACGGCCGCGAGCTGATCACCGACTGCGTGTTCTACGCCACCGGCCGACGGCCCATGCTGGATAACCTCGGACTGGAAAATACCGGTGTGGAGCTCGATCCGCGTGGCTTCGTGCGCGTCGACGAGCAGTACCAGACCACCGAGCCGTCGATCCTGGCCATTGGTGATGTCATCGGTCGCGTACAGCTGACGCCGGTCGCGCTGGCTGAAGGCATGGCGGTAGCGCGGCGGTTGTTCAAGCCTGAGCAATACCGCCCAGTGGACTATCAGAACATCCCGACTGCGGTGTTCAGCCAGCCGCCGATAGGCACGGTTGGACTGACCGAAGAGCAGGCGCTGGAAGCCGGGCACCACGTGCAGATATTCGAGAGCCGCTTCCGGGCGATGAAGCTGACCCTGACCGACATCCAGGAAAAGACCCTGATGAAGCTGGTGGTCGACGCCGACACCGACAAGGTACTGGGTTGTCACATGGTTGGGCCTGATGCCGGTGAGATCATCCAAGGCTTGGGTATCGCGCTTAAGGCGGGCGCCACCAAGCAGCAGTTTGACGAAACCATCGGCGTACACCCGACGGCGGCCGAAGAGTTCGTGACCATGCGTACGGTAACGCGATGAGTAAACGCTCACATACGTTCTGCTATGCAGGTTTCTGATCAGCTCGGTCGAGCTTTCCTGCCTGTTCTCTCTGCTTGCCTTACAGCGTGCTGCTGACGCCTTCTTGATACTGCCCCGGCGCTGCGCAAGCGGCGTCGGTCGGTATTGGCTGATCGTATTCATCAGCGTTGAGAGGAAAGCGAACATGCACACTTTGTCGAAGGTATTCTTTGTAGCGAGCAGTTTGCTGGTCTGGGCAGGGCAAGTGTCGGCTGATCGTGGTCAGATTAACTTCCAGGGTGAGTTGCGCTCATCGACTTGCGCCGTCAGCAACGAGAACGGAAACCCACAAGTTCAGCTTCCTGTCATCGATACCAGCGAGCTGCGCAGGGCAGGGAGTGTTGCTGGGCCAATACTGTTCAGGCTCGAAGTGGAAAACTGCCCACCTGGGTTGAGTGAGATTTCTGTGTACTTCGAGGGCCAGAACATAAGCCCGGAGGGACGCCTTAATGTCGCAGAAGGTGGCGCTGAGAATGTTCAGCTGCAGTTGCTCAATAACCAACAGCAGCCAATGGACCTTGCCGCCGCGAAAGGTTCTCAGAATGTGCAACGCATAGGTGTGCAAGACGGACGAGCCAACTTGGCCTTCTTCGTACGCTACTACTCAACCGGAAATGCCACGCCAGGCCCAGTAAGCTCCAACGTCCAGTACTCCCTCGACTACCTCTGAGTACTTCGCGCAGCTCGCATGCGGCTGCATTTTCCTGCGTATTCAAGTGAAAGTTCATGGAACGTTTTCTCAGCGTATTCAGGCGTGGAGCGCTGCTGGCTGGCTGTTTGCTTTCCATGCAGACCGACGCCGGTGTGGTCATCGGCGCTACGCGCCTCATCTTCCCCGCTGAACAGCGTGAAGTCACCGTGAAGATGAACAATGTTGGCAGTCACCCATCATTGATCCAGTCCTGGGTCGATGATGGCCGCCCTGAGGTCCCTCTCGAGCAACTGCGCGTACCGTTCAGGCTGGCGCCGCCGCTGTTTCGTCTTGACCCCGGCAAGGCGCAAAGTCTCAGGCTGTTCCACACGGGCGATGTGATGCCAGGGGATCGGGAAAGCCTGTACTGGCTCAATGTTCTGGAGGTGCCTCCCAAGGGGGCGGGCAATTTTCTGCAGTTTTCTCTGCGTTCCCGGATCAAGCTGCTGTATCGCCCGCAGGGCCTGGCGGGCAACGCTACTGATGGACATAGAGCAGTCACCTGGCGAGTGGTGCGTGATGGCCCCGCCTGGGCGATGCAGGCAGACAATTCCGGGCCTTTTTTCGTCAATCTGGCAAGGTTGGAGATAACCCTGGGTGAGCAGGTAGTCAGCCTTGTGCCTACTCATGTCCCGCCTTTCTCGAGCTTTCGCTTTGCGCTAGAGGCACGCGAGCGGCCTGCCGCCATTGAGCTGCGTTATGCGGTCATTGATGACTATGGTGCGGTGCGTGACGCACCTGCGGTTTCTGTGGCGCAATGGGAGCAGTGAGGTGGGGTGCTTCAGCCCTGGCAAGGGCCGGTTCCTTAGCCCCTGTGGCCAAGTGCTTGTTGGATCGCTTAGCGCACTTGGTGCTGCTGTAGCAGTGGCTGTCGAATTCGACGCCGCACTGTTACGCCAGGGTTCGTCGGCTGACTTGCGTCGCTTTGAGCAGGGCGCTCAAGCGCCGCAAGGCAGCTTCAGCCTCGATATCACTCTGAACCAACAGTGGAAGGGGCGCCACGTCGTGGTGCTCAAGATTCCACCGGGAGCCGTAGAGAGCGCGGCTTGTTACAGTGAAACGCTGCTGCACAGCTTAGGGCTGGATGTGCAGCGGTTTGGTGATAGCGTCCGCGAGGCGTTGGCAGGCAGAGACGCGTGTGTTGCCCTTGACAGGCTCGGTGTAGTTGCCAGTGAAACGCTGGACCTGGGCAATCAGGGTCTGGATCTACAGATCGCGCAGGACGCTTTGCGCCGGCAGCCAAACGGCTATCTACCCCCTGATCAATGGGACAGTGGAGTCAGCGCGGGCTTCATCAATTACACTTTCAGCCACTATCAACGTCAGGACCGGCAACAGCGCAGCAATTTGCAACAGAGCTTTCTGGGGGGGCGCGCTGGGGTGAATACGGGTGACTGGTATTGGCGTCACGATGGCAGTTGGCAGGCTTCAAATACCCGTGCGACCCGCTATCAAGCGGGTGCTACTTCAGTCAGAACCGACGTCCCGACCTGGTCGGCGCAGATTACCCTAGGTGATGGCTACAGCAATGCGGGTGTGTTCCCCGGTAGCGCATTTCGCGGGGTACTGCTGGGCACTGATGAGCGCATGCTGGCGCAGGAGCTGCGAGGCTTTGCGCCGACGGTAAAAGGAGTGGCAAGCAGCACCGCTTTATTAACTGTTCGTCAGCGGGGCGTACTGCTGCATGAGTCTACGGTCGCGCCAGGCCCCTTCGAGATCGATGACCTGCCTGCCAGTGGTCTGAGCGAAGAGCTCGAGGTGAGCTTGCGCCAGGCCGATGGCAGCGTGCGCACGTTTTTTCTGCCAAATCAGGTAGCGCCTCTAGCCTTGCGGCCTGGCGCCAGCCGGTTCGAATTTAGCAGTGGCGTCTGGCGCAACGATTCAGGGCGGACCGGTCCAGGCTTTATTCAAGGTAGCTGGCAACAGGGCGTGGACAATCGCTTCAGCGTGCACGGCGGCGCCTGGCTCGCTGAGGATTATCTTGCCAGCGCTATGGGGGCCGCAATCAATAGCGGTGTCGGCGCCTTTGGCTTGACCCATTACCACAGCCGGACCACGTTATCCTCAGGGCAGAGTGGCAGAGGCCATGCCATGCGCCTGAGTTGGCGTCATCGCCTGTCACGGGCGGGAACGGACCTCGGCGCCACCCTTACCCAAAGCAACAGCGCGGATCACTACAGTTTCGATGAGTTCGCCAACGGAAGTCGCAGAGGCCGCGCAAGGCCGCTGCGAAGACGCTTGCAGTTGAGCGTGCATCAGCACTTGGGCGACAAGGCCGGGCGCTTGAGCTTCACCACCAGCGACCGGCTTAATTGGTCTGGGGGTGGGCGCAGGATGGGCTACAACCTGGGCTACAGCAACTACCTCGGCGCGTTGACCTATGGGCTCAATATCAATCGTGAGCAGGGCGCCTTGGGACAAGCCTTCACGAACTATACGTTCAACGCCAGTGTGCCATTTGGAGAGCGCCGACGCTCGACACTCAGTAGTGGTGTCAATGTCGATTCGCTGGGGCGTAGTACCTCCAACCTGCGCTGGAGTGCTGTCGATGGCGAGCAGGGACAATGGGGGTATGGACTGGCAGTGGCCCAGCAGCAGGGCGTGCGCAACGATGCAGGGTTGGATGCCACTTTGCGCCACAGTGGCGCTGGCGGTCAGATCAGTGGCTCGCTGGTCAACCGCGGTGGCTATCGCCAGGCGGCGGTGGGGGCGCAAGGCGCGTTGGTCGCCCATGGGGGAGGGGTAATTGCCGCACCGCCGTTGGGCGATAGCTTCGCCATCGTGCAGGCGCCTGGCGCCGCCGGCGCGGGTATCCGCCAGCATCCACAGGTGCGCCTAGATCAACGCGGATACGCCGTGCTACCGTCGCTCGCGCCTTACCAACTCAATAGCGTGGAACTCGACCCTAAGGGCACCGCTCAGGATGTTGAACTGCAACTCACTGGCCAGTCGGTGGCGCCGCGGGCCGGCGCCGCCACGCTGCTGCATTATCCGACGCGTGTTGGCAGTCTGCAGGTGATCGAGGCTCGACTGAACGATGGCACAGCGCTGCCGTTTGGCGCACAGGTCTTTGATGAGCAAGGCCTGGAGCTGGGATTGGTTGGGCAGGGTAGCCAGTTGTACGTACGTAGCGCTGGCGATCAGCCTAAATGGCAGGTGGTGTGGGGCGATACTGAGGGTGAACAGTGCTGGATCGCATCCGAACCGAGGACTGAGCAAGAGCAGTCCGCGATCATTTGTACGCCGAGTGTTCGGGGCGGGTCTTAGGTGTGCCGGTAGCCTAGGAATCAAACAATCTATCGGTAACCCAGCTTTATAGCCAAAACCAATCAGCAGCATCAGGTTTGCCAATGAGCCTTTATCGGAATGCGCGGTTAGGATTCTCTGCGTCAACCCATTTCAAACCCCATGAAGGAGCGCATCTCATGCCTATCATCAACAGCCAGGTCAAACCGTTCAACGCTACGGCCTTCCACAACGGCGAATTCGTTCAGGTGAGCGAAGCCGATCTGCAAGGCAAGTGGTCTGTCGTGTTCTTCTACCCGGCCGACTTTACCTTTGTCTGCCCAACCGAGCTGGGCGACCTGGCCGACAACTACGCTGAGTTTCAGAAGCTGGGCGTGGAAATCTACGGCGTGTCCACCGACACCCACTTCACCCACAAAGCGTGGCACGACACCTCGGAAACCATCGGCAAGATCAAGTACCCGCTGATTGGTGACCCGACCCACGTCATCTCGCGCAACTTCGACGTGCTGATCGAAGAAGCCGGCCTGGCCGATCGCGGTACCTTCGTGATCAACCCAGAAGGCCAGATCAAGATCGTCGAAATCAACGACGGTGGTGTAGGCCGCGACGCTAGCGAACTGCTGCGCAAAGTCAAGGCTGCCCAGTACGTTGCCGCCCACCCAGGCGAAGTCTGCCCTGCGAAGTGGAAAGAAGGTGAAGCTACCCTGGCGCCATCGCTGGACCTGGTTGGCAAGATCTAACGTCATGCCCCGGCTGCGGGCGGTGAGCAACCGCCACTTCTAAGTTGTCACCGCCCCGTAAAAAACGCCCGGGCGACCTCGCCTGGGCGTTTTTATTTACACGTTTGAACAAGGAATCGCCCGTATGTTGGACGCCACGCTTAAATCGCAACTGAAAACCTACCTGGAGCGGGTCACCCAGCCGATCGAGATCGTTGCCTCCCTCGACGACGG
>Ga0213821_1000262_pt1 | contig 35727 bp, 34 predicted proteins | sample MC6MC0909MG_FD_179894 | JGI IMG/M metagenome (GOLD analysis project Ga0213821, IMG submission 179894) | Enriched soil aggregate microbial communities from Iowa State University, Ames, United States - MC6-MC0909-MG | ecosystem: Environmental > Terrestrial > Soil > Unclassified | place: USA: Iowa...
CCGGCAGTTGCTCGAACAAGGCGTCAGCGCCTTCGAGCGGGCCAAGATGGCACTCGACAAAACCTGCGCGCTGCTGCAAAGCCGCTGAGCCACCGCGCTGGCTTCTTCGCGGGCAAGCCCGCTCCCACAGTGTCCGAGCCGATCACAGCCGTTGTAGCGCACACGATCCTGTAGGAGTGGGCTTGCCCGCGATGAGGCCGGCATTGCCACACAAGATAACTGCGCCCCTTCGCTCACTGTCACGCGCACCGCGCCACCTGCCCTCGCATCTGCCGATAGCCTAAAAGCGCCACCAGAAAAACCGCCGCGCCCGCCGCCAACGCCAGCTGAAAACCGGCATTGGCGCCCCGCAGATCCACCATCTGCCCCGCCCCCGCCGCGCCGAACGCCACGCCGACATTCAGCCCCGCCAACAACCAGGTCATGCCCTCGGTCAGTTGGCTGTCAGGCACGATGCGTTCGACCAGCGACATCGCCACGATCATGGTCGGGGCAAAAAACACCCCTGCAACCAGTACAGCCACGGCCAGGCCCGCGATGTTCCCCGCCCATAACAAGGGCAAGGTGGTCACCGCCGTGGCCAACCCACCGAGCAAAAGCAATCTGGGCAACGGCGATTGCAGCTTGAGTGCACCGAACACCAGCCCAGCCGCGCACGAGCCCATGGCGTAACACGACAACACCAGGCTGGCCGCAGCCGGCCTGCCCTGCTGCTCGGCGAAGGCCACACTGACGATGTCGACAGTGCCTACGATCACCCCCATGGCGACCATCAACAGCGCCAACAGCTGCACACCGCCAAGACGCAAGACCGAGGCTTGCCGCTGTGCTGTCGCCGCCCTTGGCTGTAGCGCTGGCTCAGTACCCACCTGGGCTACCAGGGCGAACACGCCGATGGCCAACAACAGGGCGGCAACCAGCGGCCCTGCTTGGGCAAACAGCACCACACTGAAACCGACCGACAACGGCGGGCCGGCGATGAAGGTCACTTCATCGAGGACCGTCTCTAACGCGTAGGCCGTCTGGAGATTGGCCTGGCCGCGATACAGCGCCGTCCAGCGCGCGCGCACCATGGCCGACATGCTCGGCATGCAGCCGGCCAACGCCGCGCTGGCCAGCAGCGCCCAGACCGGCGCCTGCCAATAGCTGCAAGTCAGCAGCAGCAAAATCCCCAGCACGCTCAGCGCAGCGGCCAGCGGTAATACCCGCCGCTGGCCGTGTTGATCAACCAAGCGTGAAACCTGTGGCGAGAGTACTGCATAGGTCAGCACAAAAGTGGCCGACACCGCGCCGGCCAGCGCATAACTGCCGCGCAGTTGCGACAGCATGGTGATGATGCCGATGCCGGTCATGGGCAATGGCAGACGGGCCAACAGTCCGGCCAGGGTAAAGCCCCTGGCGCCCGGCACTTGAAACAACTCGCGGTATGGATTTGCCATGCCCGATGATCCTTATCGATAGGGCCCGAAACGCTAGGCCGAGTTATACATACACACCGTATGTTTAAAAACTCTATTATCATACGGATCGTATGTAAAGCCTTTCACCCAGGAGACAGCATGGTCAGACGCACCCGCGCGCAGATGGAACAGACCCGCGCCCTACTCATCGAAACCGCACGCCGGGTATTTAGCGAGCAGGGTTATAGCGAGGTCTCACTGGATGACCTGACCGCCCAAGCCGGCCTGACCCGTGGTGCGCTGTATCATCATTTCGGCGATAAAAAGGGCTTGTTCCAAGCAGTGGTCGGGCACATCGACGCCGAGATGGACGCCCGCCTGCAAGCCATATCGGACCACGCCCAAGACCCTTGGGCCGGGTTCAGCAGCCGTTGTCGCGCCTACCTTGAGATGGCCCGCGAACCTGAAATTCAACGCATCGTGCTACGTGATGCACGCGCCGTGCTTGGCGCCCCCACGCCAGCGGCACAGTTGCACTGCGTGGGTTCTTTGCAGGCGCTGCTCGAAGGCTTGATGGCCGACCACATCGTCGTCGCTACCGCCCCCCAAGCCTTGGCATCGATGATTCAAGGCGCCTTGACGGAAACCGCATTATGGATTGCCAATGGCGCTGACCAACCTGAGCGACTTGAGCAAGGGTTGGCCGCGGTGCAGTTGCTGCTCGACGGCATTCGGCGACCATTGCCAACCGCTCAAGCTTAGAGCGAAACAGAATAATACCGTCGGTCGCCCCAGCATGAGCCTTCTTGCGAGCTTGCATGTCCGAAGCTAATAGTTAATTCAATTGCCTGGGGAGGCACTTAACATGCGACCGCGTTTCGTTGTAGTTCCGGCTATGCCTATGGAAAAGCCATACCTTGAGCGAGGTGTGCGTTTCTACTCGGGCCTGTGCACCGGCTTCGACCTCTACGACAACGTTGAGAAAATGAGGCTCAAGCCAACCTTCAACTTGCGCGCCGATGCCGAAGCAGAGTGCCTGCGGCGAAATCAAGCGGGGATCGGTTGAGTTCAGTGCCGGGGCTCGACTCGCGGCGGCTGCTGGCGCTGCCACAATTGCAGATTTCGCTGCAGCCATTGCTGGGGTAAGTCGCTGGCGACGATCTCTGTCATCTTCTGCGCCAGCTGCTCGCGCAGCCGTGGCTGGTTGCAGGGCGATGCCTGCGACAGCGCCAGGTACAATCCCTCACTGGAAACCGCCGGGTCCAGGACCTGCAACCGCTTGTCCAGGCCCAATGACTGCGCCAGCGCCATGCCTGGATAGTGCTCATAGATCAGGTAGTCGTTGCGCTTGTGCACCAATTTCTGGAACGCCTGGCTGGCGCTGGGCACCGCTTCGAGGTTGAGGTTGGCCTTGGCGTAGTCGTCGAAGGCCTGGCCATGGCTGTTGTTGACCAAGGTGCCGCCATTGCGCCCTTTGAGGTCGGCCCAGCCGTGATAGGCAAAGCCTTCACCCCGGCGCACCCAGACCACGCTGGGGGTCGAGAGAAACGCGGGCTTGATGAAGTCCATGGTCTGTTGCCGGGCTTGGGTGATGAAGTAGCCGGCCATCATGTCGATGCTGCCGGTGCGCACATCTTCCTGGGCTCGTGACCAGGGGCCGCTATAGACCACCTGCACCTGAAGCCCAAGCGTTTTGGCCATGTGCTTGAGCAAGTCGGCATTGGCGCCGATCAACTGCTCTGGGTTGTCTGGGTCACGCCACAGATAGGGGGGATATTCAGGATTGCCTGTGGCGGTCAGGTGTCGACAGTCGTCGGCTGCCAGGGCCAGCTTGGGCGTCAACACCCAACACAGCAGCAGCAACCACAACCGCCCGGGGCGGCGCTCGATCATGTGCGAGCCTACGTCATCAATGACAGGGGAGTTCAACCAGTCTGGACCAGAATCCGCCGGCCGCCAGCGGGCCCTCACAGTACCTAATGCACAGTCGCGTGGCGGCAGGCATGCAGCCGCACACACTGTTGGCCAGGCAACAGCGAATCAACAGACTGCGCCTCACGCCACAGTCAGTTGCTCCCTACCCCGCCGCCGAGCCCCGTCCAGCTGGGAGATGGCCGAATGGCATGCCCCGTGCAATCGGTGTTGATCCTCTTCGACTGTTTGGATCTTGCCGATGCGCCTGCCCTCCCTCGCCCTGTCCCTTCCCCACGCCCTCAAGACCCTGGCCGCCGCTGGCTTGTTCGCGCTGGCGCTGAACCCCAGCGCCCAGGCTGAAACCGCCCCCAAGGAAGTGCGCCTGGACTACGCCTACTACTCACCCGTGAGCCTGGTCCTGAAGCATTTCGGTTGGCTGGAAAAAGCCCTGCCCGACTCGAAAGTGAGCTGGGTGTTCAGCCAAGGCAGCAACCGCTCGCTGGAGTATCTCAACAGCGGCGGCGCCGACTTCGGCTCGTCGGCCAGCCTCTCGGCCGTGCTGGCCCGCGCCAACGGCAGCCCGATCAAGTCGGTGTACGTCTACAGCCGCGCCGAATGGACTGCACTGGTAGTCAGCAAAGACTCGCCGTTACAAAACCTCGAAGCGCTCAAAGGTAAAAAGATCGCTGCCACCAAGGGCACTGATCCGTACCTGTTCACCCTGCGCGCCCTGGCCAAGGCCGGCATCGAGAAGGACGACGTCGAACTGCTGCACCTACAACACCCAGACGGGCGCACCGCTTTGGAAAAAGGCGACGTCGACGCCTGGGCAGGCCTGGACCCGCACATGGCCGCCAGCGAACTTCAAGCCGGTTCGCGCCTGCTCTATCGCAACAAAGACTTCAACAGCTATGGCGTGGTCAGCGTCACCGACACGTTCGCCCAGCAACACCCGCAGACTATCGCCACAGTGATCAAAGCCTACGAACAGGCGCGCCACTGGGCCATCGCCCACCCTGATGAGTTCGCCAAGCTATTGGCCGATGAGTCCAAGTTGCCGCTGGATGTGGCCAAACTGCAGCTGTCGCGGACCGACCTTTCCGCGCCGCAACTGACTGATCAGGATATCAGCGCCTCCAAGGCAGCAGCCCCCATTCTGGTGTCCGAAGCCTTGGTCAAGCGTGGTGTCGACGTCAATCAGGTGATCGACCAACTGATCGATCCATCCTTCGCCAAGGCCAGCATCCAGTGATGAGCACCTCCAGCAAGACCCTGGCGCCGGGGGTAATTGCGCCTGCCGTGCAACCGAGCCGTTGGCGGCGCCGAGCCAAGGGCCTGGCCCTGCCGGTGCTGATCATCCTGCTGCTCGAAGCTGTGGTGCGCCTTGGTTGGATCGCCGCCTACCAGATGCCGGCTCCGAGCGAAGTGGCCCAGACCCTGCTGCACCTGGCCGATGGTGCGTTGTGGAAACACATCGGTGCCAGCCTGTCTCGGGTATTGGCCGGCTTCGCCATCGGTGCGGCACTTGGGCTACTGTTTGCCGCCTGGGTTGGCCTTAGCCGCGAGGCCGAAGCCTGGCTTGAGCCCACCTTTGCCAGCCTGCGAGCGATTCCCAGCCTGGCCTGGGTGCCGCTGTTGCTGCTGTGGCTGGGGATTGGCGAAACCTCGAAAGTCACATTGATTGCCATTGGCGCGTTTTTTCCGGTGTACCTCAATGGCGTGGCAGCGATCCGCAATATCGATCGCAAGCTGGTTGAGGTTGGGCGCATGTATGGCTTCAGCCCGTTGCGGCTGGCCCGACGTATTTTGCTGCCGGCCGCCCTACCGGGCGTATTCACCGGTTTGCGCAGCGCACTGAGCCTGAGCTGGATGTTCCTGGTTGCCGCCGAGCTGATTGCCGCGACCCGTGGCCTTGGCTACCTGCTCAGCGATGGCCGGGAAACCTCACGACCAGATCTGGTACTGGCGGCGATCATTGTCCTGGCGCTGCTGGGCAAGCTCAGCGATGGCCTGCTGGCCAGCCTGGAACAGCGTTGGCTGACCTGGCGCGACACGTTCGACGGTACGGATACAGGAGTCTGAAGCATGAACCAACCTCTGCGCATTGCCGAGCCAGCCCCGCCCGTTGAACCGCTGCTTGACCTGCAGGTGGAAGGCAAAGCGTTCGGTGCGACCCAAGTGCTGGGGCAAGTCCAGCTGCAACTGCAACCGGGTGAAATCGTCAGCCTGCTCGGCCCTAGCGGCTGCGGCAAGAGCACCCTCCTCAGATTGGTGGCACAACTCGATCAGGACTTTACCGGCGTACTGCACAGCCGGCCCGAGCAGATCGGTTTCGTCTTCCAGGAGCCGCGATTGATGCCCTGGCTGAGCGTGGCCGAAAACATCGGCTTTAGCCAAGACCAAGGCTATGACCGCGCCCGTGTGGCGGGGCTGATCGAAGAGGTCGGCCTGGATGGCTTTGCCGCTGCCCTGCCCAAGGCCTTGTCAGGCGGCATGGCGCAACGGGTAGCGATCGCCCGCGGGCTGTACGGGCAACCGCAGTTGCTGTTGCTGGATGAACCGTTCAGCGCAGTCGATGCCTTTACCCGCTTCAAGCTCCAAGACTTGCTCCTGGACCTGGCCCGTCGGCACCGGATTGCCTTGCTGGTGGTAACCCACGATGTGGACGAGGCGCTGTACCTGAGTGATCGGGTGCTGGTGATTGGCAATCGCCCAGGTACGGTGTGCCGCGAGTTGCGGGTCAAGCTCGACTACCCACGCGACCGCCGCGACGAGCGCCTGGCACGGTTGCGCGGTGAGGCGCTGGAGGCGTTGCACAGTGCGCGGGTGATTTGAGCATTGAGCACTGCGGTTCGCCCATCCGCTCATCCGCTGGCTGACCCAAGAACGCGGCGCATGTACCCAGAATCGCCAGATGCCGGCCAGCCTCCCCGGCCGCGAGTGGCCCTTCTTCGTGCCCTAGAGGTTGCTCTGGCGTGAAGTCGCCCCAGATGTCCCAACCTGGGACCGTTTTGCCTGAGTACACACGAACACGCCGCCTGCTGTGGCCCTATCGCGGGACAAGCCCGCTCCCACCGGTGTGGCGCCGCCTGCGTAGGAGCGGGCTTGCCCCGCGATGGGGCCAGCCCAGACAACCACTCCAGCAGCACAACGGTAGGCCCCTGAAACGCCGTCCTCAGCCCAGATATGGCGGATAGTCGATGTAGCCTTCTGCGCCACCCCCGTAGTAGGTGTCCTTGTTCGCCACCGCCAGCGGCCAGCCATTTTCCAGCCGTGCAACCAGATCCGGATTGGCAATGAATGGCTGGCCAAACCCAGCCAGGTCGATCAGCCCCGACGCCACCAGCGCTTGCGCACGTTGCAGGGTAAGGTCACCGGCCAGAATCAAGCGGGTCGACTTGAGGCCTTTGCGGCAACTGACCAGCAACGCCTTGAGCGCATCTTCGCGCGCTACGGCCGTTTCGGCACGCAGGAAGAAGTGGGTCTGGTCCATCACATGGACATAAGCAATGCCGCGCTCGCCCAAGCCGGCACACAGCGCGCTGTAGGTCTGGTCGATCTCATCGTACAGCGGCATGTCCATCAACTGCCCGTACGGCGAGAAACGAATACCCACGCGCCCGGCGCCAATACGCTGGCACACGGCGTCGACCACTTCGAAGACGAAACGCAGGCGGTTATCCAGGTTCTGCGCGCCGTACTGATCAGTGCGGTCATTAACCTTGGGGTTGAGGAACTGCTCCAGCAGGTAACCGTTGGCGCCATGAATTTCGACGCCGTCAAAGCCCGCTTCAATCGCATTAGCCGCAGCCTGGGCAAAATCGCGCACCACCCGGCCGACCGCTTCGCTCGACAGCGCTTGTGGTTGCGAGGTCGAGACGAAACCTGGCTCGCCGTTGTCGGCATAGCCAAAGGCGAACGCGCCCTCAGCCGTTTTGCTGGTTGAACTGACCGGTGCCTTGCCACCTTCCTGGATCGAGGTGTGCGACACCCGCCCAACGTGCCACAGCTGGGCGAAGATCTTGCCGCCAACGCTGTGTACCGAATCAGTCACCAGGCGCCAGCCGGCGATCTGTTCAGGGGTGTAGATACCTGGGTTGAACAAGTAACCCTGGCCCTCGCGCGAGATCGGCGTGCCCTCGGACACGATCAAGCCGGTGCTGGCGCGCTGGGTGTAGTACAGCGCGGTTAGTGCATTGGCGACATCGCCCGGTGAACGCGAACGGGTCATCGGGGCCATGACGAAGCGGTTTCGAAGTACGGTATCGCCGAGTTGGAATGCGCTGAACAGGCTCACGAAAGGTCTCCACAGGTAGTGAGTAATACTGCGTGTGGGTTAGCCTATTGAAGAAATCTTCGGTTATCTGCGCAAAGATTTCTCAAGTGAATGGAATTTGATTCATCAATTGGAGCGTGGCATGTACTCGTCTGAACGGCTCAAGGGCATCGACGTATTCGTCGCGACTGCTGACCTTGGCAGCTTTACCGCAGCAGCAGAGCGGCTCAACCTGACCAGTTCAGCGGTCAGTAAAAGTGTCGCGCGTCTGGAAGGCAGACTGGGCGTGCGCCTGTTCAACCGCACCACCCGCAAGCTGTCACTGACAGAAGCAGGCACCGCGTTCTATCGCACCTGCACTGCGGTACTGGCAGATTTGGAAGAGGTCGAGCACGCGCTGGTCAGCGCGGGCAATGAGCCGCACGGCAAAGTGCGGATCGACCTGCCGGCCTCCTACGGCAGGATGCACGTGCTGCCGCTGATCCTCGATTTCATTGGCTTGCACCCGTTGCTGCAGCCGCACATTTCGTTCTCGGACCGGTTCGTCGATCCGGTTCACGAAGGCATCGATATCGTCGTGCGCATCGGCGGGCCGGATGCGTGGCCGGCGAACCTCGGCCATCGCTACTTCGGCGCACAACGGCTGATTTTTTGCGCAGCGCCCGCCTACCTTGAGCGCCATGGCGTCCCCCGCAGCGAGCGCGATCTGGATGCGCACCACTGCGTGGGCTACGGCCAGGCGGACGGGCTGGTCAGCCCCTGGTATTTCAAAGGGCGCCAGCCGGGCGAGATGGAGCGCCGAACGGTGCAGGCGCGCATTGCCGTTGGCGATGGTGAAGGGGAAGTCGCGGCAGTGCTGGCTGGGCATGGCATCGGCCAGCTGCCGACCTGGCTCACGCAGCGCCACCTCGATTCAGGCGCGCTGGTCGAGGTGCTGCCACAGCTGGCCACCGATGGCTTGCCGATGAACCTGGTATGGCTCAAGAGCCGCGAGAGCCTGCCTAAGGTCAGGGCCCTGCTCGATTACCTGCTGCCACGCTTGGCGTCGCATGGCACGCACAACCGCAGTGTCCCGTGAAGCAAACAGCGGCCTCAATAAGTCGCCCTGCCCCCGCTCAGATCGAAGACAAAGCCTGTGGTAAAGCTGCATTCCGGCCCCGCGATCCAAGTCACCATGTTGGCGATCTCTTCGGCTTTGAGGAAGCGCCCCATGGGGATCTTGGCCTTGCTCGCATCAATGTGCGCTTGGGTCATCTCGGCCATCAACGGCGTCTCGACCATGGCCGGCGCCACGCAGTTGATCAGCACGCCATCCTGGGCCAGCTCCTTGGCTGCAGCTTTGGTGAAGGCGATCACCCCAGCCTTGGCCGCCGAGTACGCCGAGATGTACTGAACGCCCTCCTTGCCAGCCATCGAGGCTATGTTGACGATGCGTCCATAGCCGCGCTCACGCATGTGCGCGATGGCGGTGCGACAGCAATAGAACACGCCGTTCAAGTCGATGGCGATGACCTTGTCCCAGGCATCCGCCGGGTACTCCCACGAAGGCACCACCGGGCCATTGATGCCGGCGTTGTTGACCAGGATATCGACCTGCCCCAGGCGCTCGAGCACTTCGGCGAACGCCGCCTGCACCGAGGACAACGACGAGACATCGACGGCCTGGCGTAGCGCCGGCTCAAAGCCGTTTTCGACACTGTCCCAGCCCTCCACTGCCAAGTCCCAGATGACGATACGCGCGCCCGCCGCGTGCAAGCGCCGGGCGATCGCCAGGCCAATGCCACGCATACCGCCGGTGATGATTGCAGCCTGCCCTTCCAGATACTGGCTCATTGCTTTGCTCCTTTCTCGACACACGGGATTTCGGGCAGGCGACGCAGGTCGCTGACCATGAACAGGTAACACAGCGCACCCAGCCCGGTGATGGTGGAAACGAACGCCAAGGCCCAGACGAACGAGCCGGTGGCGCTGACGATGATGCCGATGGTCAACGGGGTGACGATGCCGGCGGCATTGGCGAACAAATTGAACAGGCCGCCGCTCAAACCCAGCAGGCCCTTGGGGGCGATGTCGGAAACGATCATCCAGGCCAGCGCCGACATGCCTTGGGCGAAGTAGGCGATGCAGAGGATGGCGATGACCAAGGCGTCCGACTCGACATAGTTGGCCAAAACGATCACCGAAGCGGTCAGCAGGCCAGCGATTACCGGCAGCTTGCGGGCAACGTTGAGCGAGTAGCCACGACGCAGCAAGGCATCCGATAGCCAGCCGCCAACCAGCGTCCCCAGCGACGCGGCAATGAACGGCAGTACCGCGACCCAACCGACTTTCAGCCAGGGCATGTGCCGCTCGGTGACCAGGTAGGTCGGGAACCAGGTGAGGAAAAACACGTTGGTCGAATTGCAGGCGAACTGCCCCAGGCAAATGCCGAGCATGTTGCGATGCTTGAGCAGCGCCGGGATCTGCGACCACTGGAACACGTGGGCCTTCTGACCACCATCGACCACCCCGCCGCCCTGCTCGATGTAATCAAGCTCGGCCTGGTTGGCTGTGCTCGACTGGTGTGGTTCGTGGTATTTGCGCCACCATACCAAGCCATAGAGGATGCCCAGCAAACCGACCGCCATCAGCAGGAAGCGCCAGCCATAGGCATGCAATACCCAGAACAGCAGCGGCGTGAGGAAGGCCAGGCCAATGTACTCGGCGAAGGTATAGATGCTGGTCGCCCGGGCCCGTTCGCTCTGCGGGAACCAGGTGGCAACCACCCGGCTGTTAGTGGGAAAGCACGGCGCTTCGGTGATGCCCACCAGAAAGCGAAAGCCAAGCAGTGACAAAAAGCCCTGGGCCAAGCCCTGCAAGCCGGTGAACAACGACCACAATGTCAGCGCCAGCCAGTAGGTGAGCTTGGTGCCAAGGCGATCGATGAGGATGCCACCGGGGATCTGCGCGGCGGCGTAGGTCCAGGAAAATGCCGAGAAAATCAGCCCCATCATGGCCGCATTCAGGCCCAGGTCGGCGCTGATGCTGGGCGCGGCGATGCCCATCACGCTGCGGTCCAGGTAATTGATCATGGTGCCGCCGGAGATCAGCGCCAGAATCATGAAACGGGTACGGGTCTTGGCATGTTGCTGAGCTGGGGTGTCGAACACCGCCAAGCCGATCTTTTGCTCAGAGTTCATGATGTCGGGTCTCTTGTTATTGGTATGTCATCAATGCCCAGGCAACCGCCTGGGGGAGCATCCGCTTGCGCGCGTCAGCTAAAACCGAACAAACGTCGTGGGGTGTCCCACATGATCTTGCGGCGCAGCTGCGGGTCGGGCATCAGCTGCTCTGCCAGTTTCAGCAGCGGGCCGTAATCGACCCGCGAACGTTGCCGAATGAAGGGCCAGTCAGAACCCCAGACGCAGGCATCGGCCCCAAAGGCGGCGATCAAGGCCTGCACGTAGGCCCTGCTCTGCCCAAGCAGATCCTCGCTGGCGGCGAATTTCTGCATACCGGACAACTTGACGCTGACCCGCCCGCAGCTCGCCAGCTTGAGCAACGCCTGAAAGCCCGACTGTTGCAGGCCAGCGCGCACATCCGGGCGGCCACAATGGTCGATCAGCACACGTACCGGGCTGCGCTCAAGCAGTCCTTGCAGGTGCAGCAACTGGTCTTCACAAACCTGCACTTGGGCGAACATGCCCAGCTCGGCAAGCTTGCCCAAACAGGCTTGTGCACCCTGCATGACCTCAACCCCATAGAGCGCAGGATTGAACGCCACCCCGACCACGCCCTGCTGCTGTAGCGCCGCCAGCTGATCGATGCCGATGTCAGGCTCGACCACCGCCACGCCGCGCAAGCGCCCATGGCCAGCTGCCAACGCGTGCAACAGGCAGCGGTTGTCGGTGTGATAGCCACTGTTCGGCCCGACCAGCAGGGCGTGACGCACACCGTAGGCATCCATCAGCAGGCTAAATTGCTCGAACGTTGCGACCTCCTGGCCGGAGGGGGCATAGGGTGCCGCAGGGTGATAAGGAAATCGCGCTGGATCAAACAAATGGTTATGGAAATCGATCTTGGGCTCGTCAAAGATGTTCACGCGGCTCTCCCCTGGCACGACCCTCCATTGCTGAGTTAACGCGCCCCCTGTAGGAGCGGACTTGCCCGCGAATACGTCAGTGAATCCACAATCGTATTCGCGGGCAAGCCCGCTCCTAAAGGGCCTGCGTAGCTCAGAGCGGCAAGGCCACTGCAGCGTTGTGCAGATCTTGTTATTGTTCGCCGACACGGCGGCGGGCTTGGGCTAACGATACTGCCGGCGATGTACTAACGCTCATACACAGATGGCGAAAACCATAACCAAAGGTAATGACCATGCTCCCCGGCAGAGAAGCTGCAGCGTCCAGCACGATGGTGTTCAAGCTGCGCCATATGGAGGTGTTTCGCGCGGTAATGCTGACCGGGTCGATCAGCGCGGCGGCGAAAATGCTGTATGTCTCCCAGCCTGCGGTGAGCAAGTTGATCGGCTACATCGAGGGCCGCCTGGCTTACCGCTTGTTCGAGCGAATCAACAATCGGCTGGTGCCCACTGGCGAGGCACAGATCCTGTTTCGCGAGGTCGAGCGGGTCTATCAGGCAGCGTTGGCGGTCAACGAGTGCGCGCTGTCACTAGGTTCTGGCTCACAGCGCAACCTGCGCCTGTCGTGCAGCGCGTCATTGTCGACGGTGGTCCTCCCCACGGCGCTGGCGCAGCTCAAGCTTGAGTCGCCGTCACTGAACATCGAGTGGCAGACCTCGTTGATGAACGAGATGCCCAACCAGATCCTGTCGAAGAAAGTCGACCTGTCGATCGCCGCCTTGCCGGTCGTGCATGACCATCTGCATTCGCAGGCATTCATGCGCGGGCGCATGGTGGTGGTGATGGCTGGCAACCACCCGCTGGCGCAGCAGCCAGTGCTGTCGCTGCAACAGCTTGAGGGGCAGCCACTGCTGCTGTTCAGGCCCGACATGCCGTTTGGCCAACTGCTCGCGCAACAGATCGAGCACCACGGTTTGCACCTGCACTCGCTGCTATCGTTCACCAACGCCGTCGAGGCGGTGGCGTTGGTCAAGCAAGGCATGGGCCTGAGCATCATCGATGAGTTCGTGGCGCAAGACAGCGGCTTGACGGTGGTGCCACTGGCCGAGGAAATCTACTTCGATATCAGCTTCGTCTATTCGCGCTTCGAGCCACCGTCGCAAGCGGCGCTGCACCTGATGCGGGTGCTGCGGGCGCAGGCGGTGAACATTGGCCGTGCTATCGCCGGCTTCGAGTTGCCCAATTCATGAACCGGGGCGGTGACGGGTTGACCGCTGTACGACTGTCATAAACGATTGATTTCCCGCCAGACAAGGACGACCACATGTTACGGATACTGGGCAGAGCGGCCTCGATCAACGTGCGCAAGGTGCTATGGGCCTGCGCGGAAATGAACATCGGCTTTGAACGAGAGGACTGGGGCGCGGGCTTCAAACCGACAGCGCTGCCTGAGTTTCTGGCGCTGAACCCCAATGCCATGGTTCCGGTTATCCAGGATGGCGACTTCACCCTGTGGGAATCGAACAGCATCATCCGCTACCTGGCCACACGTGATGGCCAGAGCGCGCTCTATCCGGCCGAAGCCAGGGCCAGGGCACGCGTGGATCAATGGATCGATTGGCAGGCCTCCGATCTGAACCGTTCCTGGAGCTATGCCTTCATGTCATTGGTCAGGCAATCGCCTGCGCATCAGGATGGCCAGGCGCTTGCCGCTGGCTTGGCGCAATGGTCCAACTACATGCGGATACTCGACCAGCAGCTCGAAGCAACAGGGGCTTACGTGGCCGGCGACGCCTTTTCACTGGCCGACATTCCCATCGGCTTGTCGGTCCACCGCTGGTTCGCAACACCTTTTGCCCACCCGCCGTTGCCATCAGTCGAGGCCTATTATGAGCGGCTCAGCGAGCGACCCGGTTTTCGCCTGCATGGTCGCAACGGCACGCCCTAGACACGCTCGGCCACGCCTTGCTGGCAAAACGCCCCGCTTTACCAGTGGTTGATCGGCCGGCTAGAGTGTCGCCCCCCCGGGAATTGGATCCCGGCCTTTGGACCATGGAGCTGTTCAGTGAAGTACCTCAGTAAAGTTGTAGCCGCATGCGCATTCGGCCTGGTTCTGGCAGGTTGCACCGGTGCCCCGATCAAATCGGCCCACTATGACAGCAGCCAGTACACCGTGCTGGGTCACAGTGAAGCCAGCGCCACCGGCCTGATGCTGTTCGGCCTTATCCCGATCCGTCAGAACAGCCGCTTTGTCCGTGCACAGGACGCGGCGATCAAGGCCAAGGGCGGCGATGCGCTGATCAATACCCAAGTGCAGGAAAAGTGGTTCTGGGCCTGGGTCCTGAATGGCTACACCACCAAGGTTTCCGGTGATGTGATCAAGCTGAACAACGTCCAGTAACCCAGCGCTTTGACAGTGCTGCCCAATGGGCGCGCCCGGCCGCCGTTCGCACGGCGTGAGGCGCGCCTGATCATCAAACGCTGCGGGTCACCCCGCCATCGACGCGGATGTTCTGCCCGGTGATGTAGGCCGCCCCTTCGCTGGCCAGGAAGGCGATGGTGGCAGCGATTTCCTCGCTGGTGCCATAGCGCTTGAGCGGAACACTGTCGCGCCGCTGCTCAGTGGCCGGCAGGCTGTCGATCCAGCCGGGCAATACATTGTTGATGCGCACGTTATCGCCGGCAAAGTTGTCGGCGAAGATTTTGCTGAAGGCTGCCAAGCCTGAACGGAACACCGCCGAAGTAGGGAACAACTCGCTCGGCTCGAACGCCCAGGCGGTGGAAATATTGATGATTACCCCGCCTTTCTGGGCCTGCATGATCGGCGTGACCAAGCGACTCGGGCGAATGACATTGAGCAGGTAGGTTTCCATGCCCAGGTGCCAGTCTTCGTCGCTGATTTCCAGGATCGGTGCACGCGGGCCGTGACCGGCGCTGTTGACCAACACATCGATTCGGCCCCATTTTTCCATGACCGCGTCGACCAGACGCTGCAGGCCTGCGTTGGACTGGTTACTGCCGGTGACGCCAATGCCGCCCAGCTCCTGGGCCAGCGCTTCACCTTTACCGGAGGAAGACAGAATGGCGACCTTGAAGCCATCGGCGGCCAGGCGCTTGGCGGCAGCGGCGCCCATGCCGCTGCCGCCGGCGGTTACGATAGCTACTTTTTCTACTGACATAGGGTCTCCTGGCTTTTCGCGAAGTCTGCGGTGATGTGAGGTTCAGCCTACACCTTGGTTGGGATCAGCAGCAGTGATCAATAGTACTTGCAGCCTGTAGAAAATCTGTTGGCTTGCGATTTAGGGGGCCGACTTGCGGCCCATCGCAGCGGTTAGGCGCCCCGACAAGCCAGCTCCTACAGGATCATGCTGAGGGCTGTAGTCCCAAGATCTCGGCAAACACGCTAAGGTAGAATCTTTACGCAACAGGACTGCCGCATGCCGCAACATTCCGGCTTCGTCAGGGTGCGTGGCGCCCGCGAGCACAATCTGCAGAACGTAGACGTCGACATCCCCCGCGACGCGCTGGTGGTGTTCACCGGGGTGTCCGGCTCGGGCAAATCCTCGCTGGCCTTCTCGACGCTCTACGCCGAAGCCCAGCGCCGCTACTTCGAGTCCGTCGCGCCGTACGCCAGGCGCCTGATCGACCAGGTTGGCGTACCGGATGTCGACGCCATCGAAGGCCTGCCGCCCGCGGTGGCCTTGCAGCAGCAACGCGGCACGCCCAGCGCCCGCTCCTCGGTGGGCAGTGTCACCACCCTTTCAAGCTCGATCCGCATGCTCTACTCGCGTGCCGGCAGCTATCCGGCCGAGCAACCGATGCTCTACGCCGAGGACTTTTCGCCCAACACCCCGCAGGGTGCCTGCCCCGAATGTCATGGCCTGGGCCGGATCTACGAGGTGACCGAAGCGAGCATGGTCCCGGACCCTTCGCTGACCATACGTGAACGCGCAGTCGCAGCCTGGCCGATGGCCTGGCAAGGGCAGAACCTGCGCGACATCCTGGTGACCCTGGGCTACAACGTGGATATCCCCTGGCGCGATCTGCCCCAGGAGCAGCGCGACTGGATTCTGTTCACGGAAGAAACGCCGACCGTACCGGTTTATGCCGGGCTGACCCCAGCGCAAACCCGCGCTGCACTCAAGCGCAAGCTAGAACCCAGCTACCAGGGCACCTTCAGCGGCGCCCGGCGCTACGTGCTGCACACTTTCATGCAGTCGCAAAGCACGCAGATGCGCAAGCGTGTCTCTCAGTTCATGCGCCCCAGCCCCTGCCCGCTGTGCGCAGGCAAACGCCTCAAGCGCGAGGCACTGACCGTGACCTTCGCCGGCCTGGATATCGCCGAGCTGTCACAGATGCCGCTGCAAGAGCTGGCCAAGGTGCTCAGGCACGTTGCCGCAGCCGACTATCTGCAGCAGCCTGAACAAACCTCAGAAACGCTCACCCACCAACAAACCCGCGCCGCCCGCCAACAACGCGCGGCCAAGGGTGAGCCTGCACACAGCGGCGGCCCGGATGTGCGCCACACACCCAACCTGTCGCTGGAAAAGCGCCTGGCCGCGCAACGCATCGCCGCTGAGTTGCTAGAGCGCATCGACACCCTCATCGACTTGGGCCTGGGTTACCTGGCGCTGGAACGCAGCACGCCGACGCTGTCCTCCGGTGAGCTGCAACGCCTGCGCCTGGCCACCCAGCTCAATTCGCAGCTGTTCGGCGTGATCTACGTGCTCGACGAACCTTCCGCCGGCCTGCATCCGGCCGATAGCCAAGCGCTCTATGCCGCCTTGCAGCGGCTCAAGTCCAGCGGCAACTCGGTGTTCGTCGTCGAGCATGACCTGGACACCATGCGCCGGGCCGACTGGCTGGTCGATGTCGGCCCGGCTGCTGGCGAGCATGGCGGGCAGATTCTCTACAGTGGGCCACCCGAAGGCTTGCGCCAGGTGCAGGCATCGCGCACCCGCGCCTACCTGTTCGCAGAGCAGGCCAGCAGCCAACATCAGCCTCGCCAGGCACACGCCTGGCTACGCCTGGAAGGCATCACCCGCAACAACCTCGATGCGCTCAGCGCACAGTTTCCACTGGGCTGTTTCAGCGCCGTCACCGGCATCTCCGGATCGGGCAAGTCGAGCCTGGTCAGCCAGGCCCTGCTGGAACTGGTCGGCGCCCACCTGGGCCAGCCGCAGCAGCCTGAGGAAGCTGAAGAACAGAGCCTGGAAGATGAACCGCAGCCGACCAGCACTGGCCAGATCGTGGCCGGGATGGAGCAGATCAAGCGCCTGGTCAAGGTTGACCAGAAACCGATCGGCCGCACCCCGCGCTCCAACCTGGCGACCTACACCGGGTTGTTCGATCACGTGCGCAAGCTGTTCGCGGCCACCGAGCAGGCCAAGGCGCAAGGTTTCGATGCCGGGCGCTTTTCGTTCAATGTCGCCAAAGGTCGCTGCGAAACCTGCGAGGGAGAAGGCTTTGTCAGCGTCGAGTTGCTGTTCATGCCCAGCGTCTACGCCCCCTGCCCCACTTGCCACGGTGCACGCTATAACCCCGAAACCCTGGCGGTGACCTGGCAGGACATGAACATCGCCCAGGTGCTGCAGATGACCGTTGACCAAGCCCTTGAGGTATTCGCCGAACAGCCCGGTATCCGCCGCAGCTTGCAGGTGTTGCAGGACATCGGCCTGGGTTATCTGCGCCTGGGGCAGCCTGCTACCGAGCTGTCTGGCGGCGAGGCACAACGGATCAAGCTGGCCACCGAGTTGCAGCGCACGGCACGCGGCGCGACCTTGTATGTGCTGGATGAACCTACCAATGGCCTGCATCCGCAAGATGTCGATCGCCTGCTGGTGCAACTCAACCGCCTGGTCGATGCCGGGCACACGGTGGTGGTGGTCGAGCATGATATGCGGGTGGTGGCGCAGAGCGACTGGGTGATCGATATCGGCCCAGGAGCTGGGGCTGCGGGGGGCAAGGTGGTGGTGAGCGGCAGGCCTGAGACGGTGGCCAAGCATCGGCACAGCCGCACGGCGCCGTTTCTGGCGGGTGCCTTGCGCTGATCGCGGTGCTGGTAGCGCATCGCGGGGCCCGCTCGCGCCTCACCGCACGAACCACGCTGTCCTTTGTGGAAGCGGGCTTGCCCATGGAAAGGGCCCTGCGGATGAACGCCAACTGTGACAACCGAGCCTAGGCAGATTATTCTTGAGAGGTATGTCTTCCCGCCTCAATATGTGAGCGACGAATATGAAAATCGATGACATGGACGCCTTCGTGGCGGTTATCCGTTGCCAGTCGACCAACCTTGCCGCCGAAGCCCTGCAACTGACCCAGCCGGCCATCACGCGGCGCCTGCAGAACTTCGAGCAAGACCTGGGCGCCACCCTGCTCGACCGCAATACCAAGCCCCTCAAACCCACGCCGATGGGCTTGCGGGTGTATGAGCAGTGCAAGGCGATCCTGCGTGAAATCGATGCCCTGCGTGAGCTGGTGGCCAATGATGGCGCGCCCTCCGGCACCCTGCGCCTGGGCGTACCGCAAACCTTGGGCGATGTGGTCTTGCTCGATGCCCTGGCGAAGATTCGCGAGGCCTATCCGGTGTTGCGCACCCAGGTCAGCAGCGGCTGGGGCAGCAGCTTGATCACGCGCATGGAAAACGGCGAGCTCGATGCGGCAGCCGCACTGTTCCCGCCCGGCAAGATCTTCCCCGAAGGCATCGCCAGCCAGTCGATCGGGCGCATGCCGCTGCGCGTGGTCGCAGCCAAGGGCAGTGCCAGCAAACGCAACTACAAGCTCAAGGACTGCTATACCCGAGGCTGGGTGCTCAACCCTGATGGTTGCGGGTTCCGCGCAGGTCTGCAACGGGCGCTCAGCGAGCAGGGTTTGTCGCTGTCGATCAACCTGGAGACCTTTGGCACGGACTTGCAGTTAGGCCTGGTCGCCAGTGGCCAGGGCCTGGGGCTGGTGCCTGAACCGCTGCTGCTGGCCAGTCGTCACAGGGATCAACTGGAGGTGGTAAACGTCAGTGATTTCAAGCCGCAGGTGGATCTGTGGCTGTTCCATCCGCGCTACCTGGGCAATTTGCAGGAGCCGGTGGAGCTGTTTGGCGAAATTGCTGGAGCGCGGTTGCGCAGCTAGGCCTCGCTGTACCCTTGGCTGCGGATCAAGGCTTCACTCAAGCAAACTAATGAAATAAACGCATAAAGTAGGATGAATTAAATTCTTAAAACAAATAATTAGCATAGAACCAAAAAGACTTTTACAGCTCTCATCCAGACGAATACGGTCTTAACAAATCTACCGTGTTCCAGGGATGAATACCCATGAGTCACCCACCTTCCGATCGCGCCCTGGCCGAGCTTACTCAAGCCCTGGCTGCCAACGCCGAGCGCTATGACCGCAGTGGTCAGTTCCCTCACGATAATTTCGCCCTGCTGCACCAATACCGCCTGCTCGGGCTGACCGTACCCAGTGCCCTGGGCGGCGGCGGCGCGGACTTGGCTACCGCGCGGCGGGTGGTCGCCGCCGTCGGCAAGGGCGACCCGTCAACTGCGCTGATCCTGGCGATGCAGTATCTGCAACACGTTCGCTTGCAAGAGCAAGGCCGCTGGCCTGAGCACCTGCGCCTGCGGGTGGCTCGCGATGCCGTGGACAACGGCGCGCTGATCAACGCCTTTCGGGTCGAGCCAGATCTGGGCACGCCGACGCGCGGTGGCCTGCCTGCGACCGTGGCGCGGCGCACCGCTGATGGCTGGCGATTGTCTGGGCGCAAGATCTACTCCACCGGCAGCCACGGCCTGACCTGGTACCTGGTGTGGGCGCGCAGTGATGACAGCGATCCACTGATCGGCGGCTTTTTGGTGCACAAGGACAGCCCCGGTATCCGCATCATCGATGACTGGGACCACTTGGGCATGCGCGCCACCTGCAGCCATGAAGTGCGCTTCGACGATGTACTGATCCCACTGGATCATGCGGTCAACGTCAGCCCAGCCAGCGCGCCACGCCCAGAGCTCGATGGCGAAGGCCAGTTGTGGATGTCGGTGTTGCTGCCGGCGCTTTACGACGGCGTGGCCCAGGCCGCACGCGACTGGCTGGTGCAGTTCCTGCTATCGCGCACACCCAGCAACCTCGGCGCGCCGCTGGCAAGCCTAGGGCGTTTTCAGGAGGTGCTCGGGCGTATCGACACCCTGCTGTTCGCCAACCGCAACCTGCTCGACGCTGCCGCGACCGGGCAGGTCGATGCGCGGCATGCCGGGCAGATCAAGCACCTGGTCAGCAGCAACGCCATCAGCGCTGTCGAACTGGCCATCGAAGCCGCTGGCAACCCCGGGCTGTCGCGGCGTAACCCGCTGGAGCGGCATTATCGTGACGTGCTGTGCAGCCGCATCCACACCCCACAAGACGACGTAGTCCTCGGCCAGGTTGGTCGTGCAGCGCTGGCACCGGCCGGTGCATAACCCCCCTCTAGCGGAGATTGCCATGAGTTCATTGTCTTTCGTCACCGACGCCACCCGCTCGGTGCGCCAGCGAGTCAGCCACCAGGAGTGGGAGGTGCGGGTCAAGCTGGCCGCCGCCTATCGCCTGGCGGCGCTGTTTCGCTGGACCGACCATATCTACACGCACTTCTCGGCCCGCGTGCCAGGGCCGGACGAGCACTTCTTGATCAACGCCTTTGGCCTGTTGTTCGACGAAATCACCGCCTCCAACCTGGTCAAGGTCGACGTCGATGGCAGCATCATCGATGATCCGCTGGGGCTGGGCATCAACCAAGCCGGCTATGTCATCCACAGTGCTATCCACCGCGCTCGCCCGGATCTGAAAGCGGTGCTGCACACCCATACCCGCGATGGTGCGGCGGTGTCGGCTCAGCGCCACGGCTTGCTGCCGATTTCCCAGCATGGCTTGGCCTATTACAGCCGCGTGGTCTATCACGACTACGAAGGCGTGGCGCTGGATCTGGATGAGCAGCAACGCCTGGTGGCCAATCTGGGTCAGAGCAACATTCTCATCCTGCGCAATCATGGCCTGCTGACCGGCGGCATCAGCGTCGAGCACGCGTTCCGTGAACTGCATGGGCTGGAACGTGCCTGCAACATCCAGGTGGCGGCGCAAGCGGGCGGCAATGCCCAGTTGCTGCACGCATCAGCGGCGGCGATTGCCAAGGTGCACGAGCAATCCAAACGCTTTTCCGATGGGCTTGGAGAAGGCATTCAGCGCCATTGGGATGCACTGATCCGTCAGCTCGATCGCGAGGGGCGCGATTACCAGCAGTGACGGCTCGCCCATAGGGCCTTGATCGCGGGCAAGGCGGCAGCGGCCTGCCCGTGCGATGAAGCCTTGAAAGATCAGCGCAGCAGCATCTGGATCTGCTCGTGCAGGGTATCCAGATCAAACGGCTTGGCCAGAATCGGTGCCTTGCGCGCGATCGGGCTGCCGGATTCGAGGATCTCCGCCGGATAACCGCTGATGAAGATCACCTTCAGATCCGGTCGCAGTTTCACGGCAGGCTCGGCGATCTGCACCCCAGAAATGCCGCCCGGCAAGCGAAAGTCGGTGACGATCAGATCCAGGTGCGGTTTTCTCGCCAGAATGTCAAACGCCTGCTGGCCATCCTCGGCCACCAGCACGTGGTAACCCTCACCGGACAGGTAATCACGCAGGATCATCCGAATCGCCGGTTCATCCTCGACCACCAGTACCACGTCTTGTGCATCTTCGCTCATGACAACGCCTTGAAATTCAATAAGTTGGCCATCTGACCCCAGGCTTACGCAGAGGTTGCCTGCGCCTGGTCGGTTTGTTGCGACAGCGCCGGCAGCGGCAGCAGCACGCTGAATGTCGAGCCCTTGCCCTCCTCGCTGTCGACCTGAATGCGCCCGCCATGGGCCTGGACGATCTGTTCGGAAATATACAGCCCCAGGCCCAGGCCGCCGCTGGCCTGCTGGGTCGCCACCCGCTCGAACTGCTGGAATATCCGCTGCTGGTTGGCGGCGTTGATGCCAATCCCCTGGTCCTGGACTTGCACCCAGGCCATGCCGTCCTGGGCGAACACCCGCACCTTGACCGGTCGTCGTTGCCCGTAGCGCAAGGCATTGGACAACAGGTTGGCCAGCACTTGTTCAATCCGAAATTCATCCCACTCGCCGGCCAGGGCCTCGCACTGTTCCAGCTCGATGCGCGTGTCCAGCGCGCTAGCCTGGGCGACGAAATTCTCCAGCAGGCCGCGCACCAGCTGGGCGAGATCGAACGGTTTGGGCCGCAGCGACAACTTGCCGGTGCGGATGCGCGAGACGTCGAGCATGTCTTCGACCAGACGGATCAGGCTGTTGATCTGCCGCTCGTCGCGCTCGACCATGGCCTGCAGCTTGTCCTCGCTGAACGCCGCCAGATTGCCTCGCGCCAGGTGCATTTTGCGCAGCTGGGCTTCGAGGATCAGGCCGTTGAGCGGGGTGCGCACTTCGTGCGAGACGATCGACATGAAGTCATCGCGCATACGCACCGCGTGCTCCAGCTCGCCGCGGGCCACCTGCAGCTGGCTGAGCAGCAGCTCTTGCTCCTGGCGGCTACGCTCCAACGCCTGCAATTGACGATCGAGGACTTTGCGCTGGCGATACAGGTCGACGAACACCGAGACCTTGCTCTTCACCGCCAGGGTATCGAGCGGCTTGTGCAAAAAGTCCACCGCGCCGCTTTCGTAGCCTTTGAAGGCGTAATTCATTTCGCGCCCGGCGGCGCTGACGAAGACGATGGGGATGTTCTTGGTCTTTTCCGTGCCACGCATCAGTTCGGCCAGCTCGAAGCCATTCATGCCCGGCATCTGCACATCGAGAATGGCCAGGGCGAACTCATGCTCGAGCAGCAGCGACAAGGCCTGCTCGGCCGATTGCGCCTGATGCACCTCACGATCCTCGCCGTGGATCAGGGCGTCGAGGGCCAGGAGGTTTTCCGGCAGGTCGTCGACGATCAGCAGTTTGGCGATGATTTGGCTTAGCATGCGCGATCTTCCAGGGTAGCGAGCAACTGCCCGATACCGCTCAGAGAAAGTATATGGTCTGGGCTGTGCAGGGCCAGCGCGGCCTCCGGCATCAGCGCGACCTGTGCGTCTTCAGGGTCCTGGACCACCGTCCGGCCTCCGCATTGTTTGATGTAGGCAAGGCCCTGGGCGCCGTCTTCGTTGGCACCGGTCAGCAGCACGCCAAGTAGCCCCGCGCGGTAGGCATCAGCCGCGGAGGTGAACAGAAAATCGATCGCCGGGCGGGAGAAATGCACCGGCGCCTCCTGGCTCAGCGACAGGCTCAAATCGCCCTCCACCGACAGGTGATAACCGGGTCCTGCGACATAGATCAGCCCCGGCTCGATCGTCGCCTTGTCCAGCGCCTCACGCACCGGACGGCCAATCTTGCGCTGCAGCACTTCGGCCAACTGGCTGTGGCGATCGTCGGGCAGGTGCAGCACGCACAGCACCGGGATGGCAAAGCCCTGTGGCAACCCGCCAAGCACTTTGAACAGCGCAGCGACACCGCCGGCCGAGGCGCCGATGACTACCGCATCGACGCCGTTCATGATTTGCGAAAGATCCGTTCGGGCTTGACCAACGCCTCGAAACGGTCGCTGTAGGCGGAGAAGTCTACCGACTCCTTGCTTCCGAGCAGCAAAAAGCCGCGGTGGCACAAAGATTCGTGGAACAGGCCCAAGGCGCGATCCTGCAGATCCTTGTTGAAATAGATCAGCACATTGCGGCACGACACCAGCTGGGTTTCGGAAAATACGCTGTCGGTAGCAAGGCTGTGGTCAGCGAAGGTGACATTGTCGCGCAGGCTGCTGTCCATGATGGCGTTGCCGTAGGCGGCGGTGTAGTACTCATTGAAGTCGCGCCGCCCGCCCGCCTTGCGGTAGTTCTCTTCGTAGCCGTGCATGCTCTGCATCGAGTAGATGCCCTGCTTGGCCCTTTCCAGCGAGTGCGGGTTGATGTCGGTGGCGTAGAGGATGGTGCGCTCCAGCAGCCCTTCCTCACGCAACAGAATGGCCATGGAGTAGACCTCCTCGCCCGTGCTGCAACCGGCGATCCAGATCTTGATCGAGGGCCAGGTGCGCAGCAGCGGCACCACTTCCTGGCGCAAGGCGAGGAAGTGGCCGGGGTCGCGAAACATCTCGCTGACCGGAATGGTCAGGAACTGCAGCAACTGCATGAACATGCCGGGGTCGTGCAGCACCCGTTCTTGCAGCGCCGACACCGTGCGACAGTCGAACTGGCGCAGGGCGTGAAGGATCCGACGCTTGATCGAAGCGCCGGAGTAATTGCGAAAATCGTAGCTGTACTTGAGGTAGATCGCCTCGATCAGCAGCCGGATCTCGATGTCGGTGTTGCGCTCGCTAGTCAAATTCGCTCCAGTTGCGGCAGCCAGACGCGGATCAGGGAGAACAGTCGGTCCAGATCGATCGGTTTGGCCAGGTAGTCATTGGCGCCTGCTTGCAGGCAGCGCTGCTGGTCGTCCTTCATCGCCTTGGCGGTCACGGCGATGATCGGCAGTTTGCGCCAGCGCGGTTGCTGGCGGATCAGCCGGGTCGCCTCGTAGCCGTCCATCTCCGGCATCATCACATCCATCAGCACCAGGTCGATGTCGTCGTGTTTGTCCAATTGCTCGAGCGCTTCGCGCCCGTTGCGGCCAATCTCGACGATGGCGCCCTTGTGCTCCAGGGCACTGGTGAGGGCGAAGATATTACGCACATCGTCATCGACCAGGAGGATCTTGCGCCCCTCGAACACCTTGTCGCGGCTACGCGCGGTCTTGAGCATGCGCTGGCGCTCGTTGGACAGCTGCGATTCGACCTTGTGCAAGAACAGCGTGACCTCATCGAGCAGACGCTCAGGCGAGCGTGCGCCTTTGATGATGATCGAGCGCGAGTACTTGAGCAGGTCGGTCTCTTCTTCCCGGGTGAGGTTGCGCCCGGTGTAGACGATCACTGGCGGGAAGCTGCGGATATCTTCGGCGGTCATGCGCTTGAGCAGCTCGTTGCCAAGCATGTCTGGCAGCTTCAGGTCGATGATCATGCAGTCATAGATGTTCTCGCGCAGCAGCTCCAGGGCGTCCTGGGCCATGGCCACGGCGGTGATCTCGATATCGTCGTCGCCGATCAGGCGGGCAATGCTCTCGCGTTGCAGGTCGTCGTCTTCGACCAGCAGGATGTGCTTGAGTTTCTGGGTCAGCTTGGCTTCCAGGCGGGCGAAGACTTCCTTGAGCTGCTCGCGGCTGGTGGGCTTGACCGCATAGCCGACTGCGCCCATGTGCATGGCCGCTTCGATGCGGTCTTCGACCGAAATGATGTGCACCGGGATGTGGCGGGTGCTGGCTTGTTCCTTGAGACGCTGCAGCACGGTAAGCCCGGAGTGATCGGGCAGGCGCATGTCCAGCAGGATCGCGTCCGGCAAGTACTGCGCGGCGAGCTGGAAGCCTTCGTCGGCGCCCTGGGCGGCCAGGCAGCTGTAGCCCAGCTCATGAGCCAGGTCGAACAGGATGCGGGCAAAATTCGGCTCGTCTTCGATCACCAGGATGCAGCGATTGCTAAAGGGCGCAAGCTCACGATCGTCGGTAAAGCTATGCCGAGCCACCGGCGCCGGCGCCGCCACCTGTGGCACCGGCGGCAGTTGATCCACGGCCGGACGCAGGGTTTGCACTTCGACATGCTCAGCGGCCGATTCATAGCGCTCGGGCAGGATCAGGCTGAACACGCTGCCTTGGCCGGGGCTACTGTCGACACTGATCTGGCCACCGAGCAGGTGCGCCAAGTCGCGCGAGATCGACAGGCCCAGGCCCGTGCCGCCATAGCGGCGGTTGCTGGTGCCGTCGACCTGGTGGAAGGCGCCGAAGATCGCTTGCTGTTGATCGGCAGCAATGCCAATGCCGCTGTCGCGTACGGCGAACACAATGCCTAGTCCGGCCTGCTGGCTGATGGTCATGCTGACTTGGCCGCGCTCGGTGAACTTGATGGCGTTGGACAGCAGGTTCTTGAGAATCTGCTCCAGGCGCTGGCGGTCGGTGAACAGGGTCGCCGGCAACGGATGCTCGAGTTGCACCTGGAAGTCCAGGCCCTTGTCGGCTGCCAGCGGCTGGAACATGCCGCGCAGGCCCTCGACCAGACGCTCGACCTGAGTGGTCTCGGGGCGCACTTCGAGTTTGCCGGCCTCGACCTTGGCGATGTCGAGGATGTCATTGATCAGGTTGAGCAGGTCGTTGCCGGCCGAATAGATCGAATCGGCAAACTTGACCTGCTCCTCGCTGAGGTTGCCTTCGCCATTCTCAGCCAACAGCTTGGCCAGGATCAGCGAGCTGTTGAGCGGCGTGCGCAGCTCATGCGACATGTTGGCGAGGAACTCGGACTTGTACTTGCTCGAGCGCTGCAGGTCTTCGGCGCGCGCTTGCAGCTCTTGCTGGGCCTGGTTGAGCTCGCTGTTCTTGCGATCCAGGGCGTCGGTGCGCTCGGACAGTTGCTCGTTGGTCTGTTCAAGCTCGGCTTGCTGGGTTTCCAGATGCGCCTGGGACTCCTTGAGCACTCGCGATTGTTCTTCCAATTCTTCGTTGGCGGTCTTGAGTTCCTCCTGCTGGACCTGCAACTCTTCATTGAGCTGCTGCGTCTCGGCCAGCACTTCTTGCAGGCGCTGGCGATAGCGGGCGCTCTCGATCGACATGCCGACGTTTTCCGCGACCCGCTCCAGCATCTCCTGGTCGCGCTCGCTGAGCGGACGCAGGAAGCCCAGTTCGAGCACGCCGTTGATCTGCCCATCATCGCGGCTGGGCATCAGCAGCGCGCTGCGCGGCAAGCCGCTGCCAAGCCCTGAACTGAGATGAAAATAGTCTTCGGGCAGTTGCTCCAGGCGAACGATGCGCGCCTGGCGTACAGCTTCACCCAGCAGGCCGTCATGCGAGCCGAGGTTCTGGGTGCGGGCCTGCTCTTCGGCGTTAAGGCCATAACTGGCCACCCGCAGCAGTTGGCCATGCTCGTTACGCACATACAGAGCGCCTACCACACTGCCCAGATAAGTGGCGAAGAAGCGCAGGATGTTTTCCCCGAGCATGGGCAGGGTCAGCTGGCCCAGCACCTGTTCGGCCAGCTGCGTCTGGCCGTTGCGCAACCAGGCCTGGTGTTCCAGGCGCTCAGCCGAGCGCTGCTGGGCTTGCAGGTTCTCTGTATAGCTATCAGACAGCGCCAACAGATCACGACGGCCCAGGTAGGCCAACAAGCCGCTCAAGGCAACGATGAACAGCACGAACGCGCTTATAGCGGTCACGGTGACAGTGTTGACCGTTTCGTTACGCGCCTGGCGCAGCTGCTGTTCAGCTGCAACCAAGGCGTCGAATTCTTTACGAATTTCGTCGGTGATACGCTTGCCGCGACCATTACCAAGGGCCAGTTGGTAGTCGCCCTGGGTGCGACGCAGGACAATCATTTCATGGCCAAAATCATTCCAGGCTCTTTGCAGGGCGATCAGCCGATTGACCCGCTCAACCTGGGTCGGGTTGTCCGAAACCATGTCGCGCAGGCTTTCCAGGCTGCTGAAGATCCGCGGTTTAGCCACCTCATAAGGATCGAGGAAGCGTTCATCACCGGTGATCAGAAAACCGCGCATGCCGGTTTCCATATCGATCGACAGCTTGACCGTTTCATTGGCATTGCCGATCACCCGGTCGGTGTGCTCGACCCACTGCATGGCCGAGAGCAGGTAGTTGATCACCGCGACGAAAGCCACGGCGCCTAACAGGCCCACCCCCAAAGGCAAGCCGATGTTGCGGCTCAACAGCTTGCGAAAGCTTTGCTGGTCCATCGAGGCTGCTTGAATCATCTGAAAACGCCCGAGCGAAAAAAGTCCGTTGAATACATGTGGCGGAAACACCCTTGGTAGCGTGGTGCCCGCTGCCGCGCTGACTGGTTCAAGCGCAAAGTCTAACCAGCTTTGCCGCATCTGGCAGGGGCATTTAGCCAGTATTTGAGAACAGCGTGCGTCAATCGTTCCATCGAATTACCAGCAACGTTATGCTGGGGAACTTCTGCCACTGCTCTGGGCACAGAGTAGAGACACTTCTTTTGTACAGGATCCCGATCAATGCACCTTCTGGTAGTCGAAGACGACGACATCGTTCGCATGCTGATGGTCGAAGTGCTCGACGAGCTGGGCTATACGGCTATCGAAGCGGATACCGCCACCGCTGCCCTGCGGATTCTCGAGAACCCCGACCAGCCCCTGGACCTGCTGATGACCGACGTTGGCTTGCCGGACATGCGCGGCGAAGAGCTGGCGGGCAAAGCGCGGGAAATCCGCCCGTTGCTGCCGGTGTTGTTTGCCAGCGGCTATGCCGACAGCTTCAACGTGCCTGAGGGCATGCACATGATCGGTAAGCCTTTTAGCATCGATCAGCTACGCGACAAGGTGGTAGGGATTCTCGGCGCACCCTAAGCGTGCGATCTGGGTGATGACTGTGTAGCCGCGCAGTTACTCGCGATCAGGCCGCAACAGGCAAAATCCCTCTAGATTATCCGGCGCAACAAGTAGGTATCCATGATCCACCCCTTGCGCCGGCGAGCCTGCGCTCGCACCTGCACGATCCTCGCCTTGACCTCCTGCAGCGGCCCGGCGATCAGCATCTCGTCCGCCGTCCCTAAATACGCGCCCCAGTAAATGTGCAGCTGTGGATCATCCAATCCGGCGAACGCGCACTGACCATCGAGCATCACCACCACATTGTCGATTCGCCCCTGTTCGACCAGGCGCCGACCAGGCAACACCGTCAGTGGCTCGCCAATGCGATTGAGGGGGATCTGGTGGCGCGCGGCAAGGGCCTGGACACTGCTGATGCCTGGGATCACCTGCAGCTCGAGCAGCACACCCTGCTCACGTACCAGGTCAAGGATGCGCAGGGTGCTGTCATACAATCCAGGCTCCCCCCAGAGCAGGAAGGCGCCGACATCACCGGGCTGCAACTGCTCGTCGAGCAAACGCGCATACAGTGCCGCGCGCTGCTGGTGCCAGTCGCGCACGGCGCCGACGTAATCGGCCGCCTGGCCATCGCGCAGCGGGTCTTCGACCTGCACCAGGCGGTAGCCGCCCTGCGGCCGGTAACGCTCAAGGATGGCCTTGCGCAGGTGCAGCAAGTCGTCTTTGTCGGTGCCCTTGTCGAGCACGAAGAACACCGTGGCACGCTTGAGTGCATCCACGGCCTCGTAGGTGACCTGGCGTGGATCGCCAGGCCCGATGCCGATCAGTAACAGCTGCTTCATCGCTCTGCCCGTCTGGGAACCTGCGGCCATTGTCGCGCTGGCCACAGGGCTTTGGCAAAGCGACTTACAGGATCGAGAAGTTGTAGCTGACGATGACCCGGGTCTCGTCCATGTCGCGTGCCCACTTCTCGTAGTTGCTACGGTAGGTGGAATTACGCAGGCGCACGCTGACGTCCTTGAAAGTCCCGCTCTGTACTTGGTACTTGAGCTCGGTGTCGCGCTCCCATTCCTTGCCCTCGTCGCGACTGCCCGGGACCTTGATATGGTCGCCGTTGATGTAGCGGGTGAAGAAGGTCAGGCCCGGCACGCCCATTGCCTTGAAGTCGTAGTCATAGCGCAGCTGCCAGGAGCGCTCCTGAGCGGCAGCGAAGTCGTTGACCTGGGCGTAGTTGACCAGGTACGGGTTACTGCCATCGAGGTAAGGCATGGCGCTTTCGCCAAACATGCGCTGCCAGCCTGCACTGACTTTGTGGCCACCCAGGCTGTAGCCGAGCATGCCGCTGAAGGCACGATGATCGATCTCGCCGGCGCGAGCGTTCCCAATGTCGTCACTCTTGATCAGGCGCAAGTCGGCCGACAGGCTACCCATCGCCAGCGGCTGGCTGGCAACCACCCCGAGGAAGTGCTGGCGGTAGATGTTTTCAAGCTTGGCCACCTGGTATTGCGCGCTCAGGCGGTCGTTGAAGCGATAGTCCAGGCCCGCCAGGTCAAAGTGATCGGCTTCGATATCGCAGGCATAGCGCTTGTTCTTGCAATGAACGCGAATGTCCTGGCGATCGGTGGAGTCACGCGCGGTGTACTGGTTCAAGCGCGCCAGGGTGAACTTGAGGTCATGCACTTCTTCGGAGGTAAGCATCGCACCATGGAACAGGGTCGGCAGCAAACGGCCGTCGTTGTACTTGAGCAGCGGCAAGTCCGGCATCATCGAACCGTACTTGAGTACAGTGTTGGAAACTTTCACCTTGCCGGCCACACCGAGCTTTGCGTATTGGTCGGCAGAGCGGCGTGGATCATGCCCGCTGGAAGGCAGCAAACCACTGTTACTGTCGGCCGGGCTTGAATCGAGCTTGAAGCCAAGCATGCCCAGCGCATCTACACCAAAACCGATCGGCCCTTGGGTATACCCAGACTGCACATTGAGAATAAAGCCTTGGGCCCACTCTTCGCGCTTGGACGCGCCTTGGCTGGAACTGCTGTGGCCGTCACGAAAATCCCGGTTGAAATAGACATTGCGTGCTTCAAGCTTGGCCGTGGCGTCTTCAACAAAACCGGCGGCCTGGGCATTGACACCGGCACACAGCAAGAACAGGCCGGCAACACGACGCCCGGGGGCGAGTGGGAGGGGGGCAAACATGCGAGGGAACATCCAGAAAGAAAGGCGAAAACAATCCGCCGCCGTCAATGGCCGCGGTACTGCAGCACAGCCGAAGACATATCGACCAGCATCTTGAATGTTCACCCAAAGCCTCTGGCGCGGGCAATTGGACCATGGTCTAAACAACTGGCGGATGGCACCCGTGGACTTTGTAAATTGCCGTTCGAAAAACTAAATTAGTTCCAGATCAATGGATTGAAAGTTTACGGTTTACCCACTAGCCAGCGACTACTACACTCGACCACAGCGAACAGCTGTACCCACCCACGTGGCCGGCGTTTAACGCGTCTTCAATGTTCGTCACGCCCTTGCCACAGTTGAATTACAGGAGTGATGACAGTGTCCAGACTTGCAGAGTTTCGTGCTGCCGAAAAAGCCCTCCAGGAACAGATTGCCCAACTGGAAGCGCTGAAAAAGGATGCCGGCCTCAAACGCGAAATCGAATTCGAGCAGAAACTACTCGGGCTGATGAAAAGCTATGACAAGGGCCTGCGCGATATCGTTGCCATCCTCGACCCTAAAGCCGCCAGCAAGGTGGCTTCCAAGGCCCCGGGTGCGGCGCCCAAACAGCAGCGTCGACCCCGGGTAGTGAAAGTTTACGAGAACCCGCACACCGGAGAATTGATCGAGACCAAAGGTGGCAATCACCGGGGCCTTAAAGCCTGGAAAGAGGAATATGGCGCGAACACGGTAGAAAGTTGGCTGCGCCCATGAAACGTGCACATACACTTCACACTTTTTTCACAGCGCCTGCCGCACCATCGAACCAGCTAAAGGATTAGCGACCCCATCTGCGCCCGCACACGCGGGCCTCTAATTCAAGCGCCCTGCCCTCATGCAGGGCGCTTTCATTTTGCGCAATCGCTTCAGTCCCGTATCATGACCGGCCTGTCTTTACCGCTGGCGTCCCAGGATACAAAGCCTAGGGCCCGGCCCCGTCTCTGGAGCCCCCATGAGCCTGAACGATCTGAACACCCTGCCTGGCGTTACCGCTCAGCCGGACACCGCCACCGCTCAATTCGTCTTCAACCACACCATGCTGCGGGTCAAGGACATCGAGAAGTCGCTGGACTTCTACACCCGCGTGCTGGGTTTTCGCTTGGTAGACAAGCGCGACTTCCCCGAAGCGCAGTTCAGCCTGTACTTCCTGGCCCTGGTCGACCCGGCGCAGATCCCTGCCGATGACGCGGCCCGCCACCAGTGGATGAAGTCGATCCCAGGCGTACTGGAGTTGACCCACAACCACGGCACCGAAAACGATCCTGAGTTCGCGTACCACAACGGCAACAGCGATCCACGTGGTTTCGGCCATATCTGCATCTCGGTGCCAGACGTCGTAGCCGCCTGCGCGCGCTTCGAAGCACTCGACGTGCCGTTCCAGAAACGCCTGGCCGATGGCCGCATGAACCACCTGGCGTTCATCAAGGACCCGGATGGCTACTGGGTCGAAGTGATCCAGCCAACCGAGCTGTAAGCAAGCCGCCCGCCTGGGCGCGCTCGTCGGGCCGGGAACTACCGGCCCCTTGCTGTGGTATATGGAAGTAACCGCTTCCACACCACAGCGAGGTAAGGACGATGCAAACCCTTCACTGTGAATACCGCGACCACACCATCACTGCCAGCGTCATGGCCCACCCTGGGTCACCCCTGCCCTATGCCGCTGGATGCCTGATCACCGACCCTGAGGGTCACACCAGCAGGCGCTTGGCGCTTCCGCTGAAAATGGCCTTGCTGTCTGATCTGAACAACGCCCAGCATGCGTCTCTGGCCCATGGCAAGTGGCTGGTGGATCAGAAGCTTGATGGTGATAGACGCACGCTCTGATATCGCCCACTAATAGTGTTGGGGCCGCTTCGCGGCGGTTCGGCGTCCCGACGAGCCCGCTCTGACAGGTACAGCGCCAATCTAGAGACCGGCGCTGTACCTGTGGGAGCGGGCTTGCCCGCGAAGGGCCGCGAAGCGGCCCCATGACGGGCGGTTCAAGTATTCAGGTAGCGCGCGCGTATGCGATGGCAGATTCGACCTGCTCAGCTGTCGGCCTGACACCGGTGTACAGCACGAACTGCTCCAGCGCCTGCAAAGCGATCACCTCAAGCCCGGTAATCACCGGCTTACCTAGCGCTTGCGCCTTGCGAACCAGTGGCGTGAGCGCAGGCATCGCGACCACATCGAATACCCGCTCGGCTGCGGCAATGGCCGTTTCAGCAAACGCCAATTGCTCGGCCTCAGCCCCACCTGCCATGCCGATTGGCGTCACGTTGACCAACATGGGCGGCGCCAGGTCACCCAGCTCGGCCTGCCAGCGATAACCGCAGACATCCGCCAACTGCCGCCCAGCTTGCTCATTGCGGGCGACGATGATCCCTTCGCGAAAACCGGCATCGCGCAAGGCGCTGGCCACGGCCTTGGCCATTCCACCACTGCCACGCAAGGCAAATGCTGTCGCCGGGTCCACCTGATGCTGCTCAAGCAACTGGCGCACCGCCAGATAGTCGGTGTTGTAGGCCTTCAAATGGCCGTCGCTGTTGACCAGGGTGTTGACCGATTCGATGGCCTGCGCCGATGGATCGATCTCGTCGACCAAGGCCATGCACGCTTCCTTGTACGGCATCGACACCCCACAGCCGCGGATCCCCAGGGCGCGGATCCCCGCCACCGCAGCAGGCAGATCTTGGGTGGTCATGGCCTTGTAGTAGTAATCCAGCCCCAACTGCTGGTAGAGGTGATTGTGAAAGCGCACGCCAAAGGTGCCGGGGCGACCGGCCAGAGAAATGCACAGCACGGTGTCTTTGCTAGGGGTCATCGCCAGGGTTACTCCTTGACCGTCACTGAATCGATTACGCAGCCTAGCAGACAGCGCCACCGGCGCGCCTCAGTTGATCGCGGAGCCAGGCATAGGTTCAGCGCAAGCTTGCAGGAGCGGGCTTGCCCAGCGATGAGGCCAATACCAACACCCTCCGCGCACAAGCTCAGACGACGAACGGCATCTGAAGAACCGATCCAGCATGAAGCTTTTTTCATTTCATCGCCGGCCCTGAGCGAGCAATCGACAGCACTTCGACCATACTCCACAATGCAACGGTTTTTTGGGGGAAACCCTTGCACAGCCAACGACATACCAACTTTTAGTGAGCCTCAACGTGAAAACTTCCCTGTCCATCCTCAGCCTGCTGCTGTTGCTCACAGGAACTGCGACCCTTCCGTCGACCGCTGCTGCACAACCCCCGGCCCAGGTTCAACGCGACCCCTCGAAACTGCACCTGGCCTCTGGCAGCGCCCTGCTGATCGACCTGAACACCAATAAGGAGTTGTATTCGAGCCACGCTGATCGCGTGGTCCCCATCGCTTCGGTCACCAAGCTGATGACCGCGATGGTGGTGCTCGATGCCAAGCAGCCCATGGACGAAATGCTCAGCATGACCATCGCCAATAACCCGGAGATGAAGGGCGTCTATTCCCGCGTTCGCTTGGGCAGCCAGCTCGATCGCCGCGAGACCTTGCTGATCACCTTGATGTCGTCGGAAAACCGCGCCGCCAACAGCCTGGCCAACCATTACCCAGGCGGCTACAACGCGTTCATCAAGGCCATGAATGCCAAGGCCCGCAGCTTGGGCATGAGCCACACCCGGTATGTCGAGCCCACCGGCCTGTCGACCTTGAACGTCTCCACTGCACGGGACCTGGCCAAGTTGCTGATGGCTTCGCGCAAATATCCACAGTTGAGCGAGCTGTCGACCACCCGCGAAAAAACCGTGGCGTTCCGCAAGCCCAACTACACCCTGGGCTTTCGTAACACCGACCACCTGGTCAACAAGAGCAATTGGGATATCAAGCTGACCAAGACCGGCTTTACCAATGAAGCCGGGCATTGCCTGGTGCTGCTGACCAAGATGGACAACCGGCCGGTCGCGATGGTGATTCTCGATGCATTCGGCAAGTACACCCACTTTGCCGATGCCAGCCGCATGCGTCAGTGGCTGGAGACCGGCGCCGCCAAACCGGCACCTGCGGTGGCCATGCAGTACAAGGCTGAGCGGCGCAATCGCGTGGCGGCGGACTGAGCCTGTCGCGCTATAGGTGCACACGGGCCGCCTGGCGGCCAGAATCGGCTGTCACGCCTGAGTATTGACCATACCGCCCGCGCTGCTGCCGCCGGTCTTGCTCAGTGCTTCGAGCAACTGCGCGGTAGCGGCCATGATCTGGCCATTGAGCGTGGCGATACTGGCCTGCTTGGCGGTCACTGCCGCCAACTTGACGGTGTCGTCCGTCTTCTGCGCCATCAGATCAGCCAGTTGCTTCTGTTCCTCGGCCATCTGCTTTTGCAGCTGCTTGATCATTTCGCGCAACTGCTTGATGTGCGCAGGCTCACTGCTCTCTTCACTGGCGCCTGCTGCCGGCGCCTGGCCGCCCCCTGCGACTTTGCCCAGGTCTGCCTGGGCGGTTGCGCCCGCTTTCTCACCCTGCTCGGCCTCGCTCAGCTGAGCGGTTTTCGCCGCGGCCTCAAGCGAAGCATTACTGTTGATGGTAACTGCAGTAATTCCAACCATGTTCTTAACCTGCCTTGAGGTGGTCCTTGCGTTGACTCACTTATCGGCCGGGCGGTGCAGTTCTTGAGGGCGCAAGCCCAGCCAGGCAACAGGGGTCGGTTAAATTCCCTGAAAGCTGGCTCGTTCCCACTGTGTATCAGGCGCAGGAGCCGGACCCCGGCAGGCGTCCACATTCGAACTTTAGGGAATCGCAGCCATGAGCCAGACCCCAGAAACAATCAAAGACCTGATCGGCGTGGGTTTCGGCCCTTCCAACCTGGCGCTGGCCATCGCCCTGGAAGAGCTTGCCCAAAGCCAAGGCCACGCGCTCGATGCGCTGTTTATCGACAAGCAACACGATTACCGCTGGCACGGTGACACCCTTGCCACCCAAAGCGAGCTGCAGATTTCCTTCCTCAAGGACCTGGTCTCGCTGCGCAACCCCACCAGCCCCTACAGCTTCGTCAACTACCTGCACCAGAAGCAGCGTCTGGCCGATTTCATCAATCTGGGCACTTTCTACCCCTGCCGCCTTGAGTACAACGACTACCTGCGCTGGGCAGCCGAGCACTTTGCGGCCCAAGCGGTGTACGGCGAACAGGTGTTGCGTATCGAGCCTGAAGTGACTGGCGGGCGGGTCGAACACCTGCGCCTGGTGTCGCGTGATGCCAATGGCCGCGAGCATAGCCGCCGCACCCGCGCGGTGGTGATCGGCAGCGGCGGCACGCCGAAGATCCCCGACAAGTTCACCGCGTTCAAGGACGACCCGCGGGTCTTTCACCACTCCAAGTACCTCAGCAGCCTGGCCAAACTGCCTTGCACCGAGGGCAAGGCAATACGCATTGCAGTGATCGGCTCCGGGCAGAGCGCCGCCGAAGCCTTCATCGACCTCAATGACAGCTACCCCTCGGGCA
>Ga0213821_1000268_pt1 | contig 35338 bp, 32 predicted proteins | sample MC6MC0909MG_FD_179894 | JGI IMG/M metagenome (GOLD analysis project Ga0213821, IMG submission 179894) | Enriched soil aggregate microbial communities from Iowa State University, Ames, United States - MC6-MC0909-MG | ecosystem: Environmental > Terrestrial > Soil > Unclassified | place: USA: Iowa...
CCCGTAGGGGTCATTTGGTCTGGTAGTTCAGTTGGTTAGAATGCCTGCCTGTCACGCAGGAGGTCGCGGGTTCGAGTCCCGTCCAGACCGCCACTCATACGGCTCAGTAGCTCAGTCGGTAGAGCAGATTGCTCGCATCACCGAAACAGCTTCTGCGGCAATCTGCGAGAAAGAACGAAAGTTCTTTTGAGCAAAGGTATAGGTCACTATCAAAGTTTAGGACACAAAATTAATACGGCTCAGTAGCTCAGTCGGTAGAGCAAAGGACTGAAAATCCTTGTGTCGGCGGTTCGATTCCGTCCTGAGCCATACGAAAAAGAAGTTTGCACTTGCAAACTTCTTTTTTTGTCAATTTTTGTAACTTATGTAATGCTTTTGTAATAAACATTCCTCTTTTTTACAAAAAATACCCCATAGTTTGTCCTGTTTTGTATAAATAGAATCCACTACTCTAGAACTATAGGAATCCTTGATTTAATAGGGATTTATCACTATCCTTTTTAGAAAATCCATTAGAGAAACATGAAAAATCGACTAGCATATTTCAAAAATATGTAGGAAAATGTCAGTAATTATACATTTTTGTTACATTATAAAGACTATTAATCTTTTTAAATCAAACTATGTTAAAGTAAAAGAGGTCTAAAATTCTGGAAAATTCTTTACAAGATAAAAATTCAAGTTATAAGGGTTTTACCGTGGTTTAGGAGGAATAAATGTTATTTTCGAATAAAAAGTCAAAAAAATTTTTATTATTAAAAACTACTGTTATTACTGCCATGGCTGCGTCTGTTATCGCCTTTAGCAATGGTCCGGTTGCTTTTGCCACATCATCAAAACTGACTACCATTTATCATGTTTATCTAAATGGTACATATATTGGCAATGTTACGGATAAAGAAGTAGTAAATAAAATAATTGCTGATAAAGTCGAAACAGCAAAGAAATCACTTAAAAATGTCGATTTGAACATTGGTTCGCAGGTCCAATACATACCTGAACAGGTTTTTCGAGCTAAAACAACTAATCAAGAAACAGTCCAAACCATTAAAGACACATTCCAGCTTCAAGCCGAAGCATCAGCTATTGTGATCGATGGTACTCCTGTTGTATACCTTGATAATAAAGATACAGCTGAAGAAGTAATAAAAAAGCTGAAACTGCAATATGTGTCTGAGGATCAATTAACAGACCTTGAGGCAAGAAAAGCCCAAGATAATGCATCTTTACCGGCACTACAAGAAAATGAATCTCGTATATTAGACGTTCGCTTATCCAAAGATGTTTCAATTGAAGCAGAAAATATTGCTCCAGAAAAAATTATGTCTGCCGATGACGCAGTAACATTTTTACAAAAAGGCACTTTAGAGGAAAAGAAATATGCCATTCAAGAGGGCGATGTACTCGAAACAATTGCTCAAAGTAATGGCATAAAGTTGGCTGATTTATTAGAATTAAATCCCGGTTTAACAGAGGACTCTCTTTTACAAATTGGTCAAGAAGTAAATATTACGGCGCTAAAACCGTTTATTGAAGTAATCGTTGATAAAGAAGTAAATCAAAAGGAAGAAATCCCTTTTGCGAATGAAGTAGTTGAGGACTCATCGATGCCAAAGGGAGAGACAAAAGAAAAGCAGCAGGGGCAAAACGGATCTCGTTCTGTAACCTATGCCATCTCAGAACAAAATGGTGTAACCGTCAAAAAGGAACAGTCAAACGAACAAATCCTTCAGCAGCCCGTCAACCATATTGTAGTGAAAGGAACAAAAGAGATTCCTTCCCGTGGCGAAGGCAGCTTTGCCTGGCCGACAGTAGGCGGTTATGTATCCAGTCAAATGGGCTACCGCTGGGGCAAAATGCATAAAGGTATTGATATTGCCAGACCAAGTGACAAGACCATAAAAGCGGCCGATAATGGCGTGGTTGTTTCTGCTGGCTGGGATGGCGGTTATGGTAATAAAATTGTCATTGACCATCAAAATGGTTTACGCACACTATATGGCCATATGTCATCAATTAATGTCACAGTAGGCCAAACAGTATCTAAAGGCACAGCGATCGGCGTGATGGGTGCTACCGGTGACGCAACAGGGGTTCACCTTCATTTTGAAGTATATAAAAATGGCAGCTTAGTCAACCCGCTATCCTATCTAAATTAATGAAACAAGAGTCTCTAGTTAAATGCTAGAGGCTTTTCTTATTTTTGATATATTCACCAATCGTAGAAATATTTGTTATCCAAATATTTCTAAGTGCTAGTTATAGGTGAATTTAAGCAAATAAAATGGTAAAGTAAACTAGTATAGGTATGACTTCTAGAAGTCTTTAATTGTATAGATCGTAATTGAATGAAAAGGAGAAAGGGTATGGAAAAGAAAATTCTTGTTGTCGATGATGAAAAACCGATTGCTGATATTTTGCAGTTTAACCTAAAAAAAGAAGGATATATTGTCTATTGCGCCTACGATGGCAACGAAGCGCTTCGGTTGGTAGAAGAAATACAGCCTGACTTAATCCTCTTAGATATCATGCTTCCACTCAAAGACGGGATGGAAGTTTGCCGCGAAGTCCGGAAGAAATATGAAATGCCGATTATTATGCTGACAGCAAAGGATTCTGAAATTGATAAAGTGTTAGGACTTGAACTTGGTGCGGATGATTACGTAACAAAACCATTTAGCACAAGGGAATTAATTGCCCGTGTGAAGGCCAATTTACGCCGGCACCAACAAATCCTAACACAGCCAGATAATGAATCCGAAACGAATGAAATTGAAATTGGCTCACTTGTGATCCATCCAGATGCCTATATCGTCTCAAAAAGAGGCGAAACCATCGAGCTGACACACCGTGAATTTGAGCTGCTTTACTATTTGGCTCAGCATATTGGCCAAGTCATGACAAGAGAACATTTGCTGCAAACCGTATGGGGCTACGATTATTATGGAGACGTTCGGACTGTCGATGTTACTGTAAGACGTCTGCGTGAAAAAATTGAGGATAGTCCGAGCCATCCAACATGGATCGTCACACGCCGCGGCGTTGGCTATTATTTACGCAATCCTGAACAGGAGTAGTTTACTTGATGAAAAAAGTTGGTTTCTTTCGCTCTATACACGTAAAATTTGTTATCATTTATGTTCTTCTCCTTTTAGTGGCTATGCAAATTATTGGGGTTTATTTTGTCAGGCAGCTTGAAGAGACATTACGAACCAACTTCCAGACTTCGTTAAAAGAACGGGTAAATTTGCTTGCCTATAATATTGTTGAGGAAATGGAAAAGGAAAGAACGCCTGAAGACCCAACACTCGAGGAAGATATCAAGAAGATACTCGGAGACTTTGAAGCAGGCGATATCTCTGAAGTCCAGGTGATTGAAAACAGATCTCTAAAAATACTAGGTACCTCGGAGCCAAATAACCAAGGAGTAGTCGGTCAAAGGACGACAAGGCTTCAAGTGAAACAATCGATGGTGTTAGAAGAGGATCAAAGTGCCATCAAAATTGACAAGCAAAACGGCCACCGGATCTGGGTCCTCTCTACCCCAATTAAGTCTGGTAAAAAGGTAATTGGCGCCATTTATTTAGTTGCAAAAATTGAAAATGTGTTTGAACAAATGAAAACCATTAATAAGATTTTTGCAACAGGCACAGGCATCGCTTTAGCGATTACGGCCGTATTAGGTATTTTATTAGCTCAAACCATTACAAGACCAATCGCCGATATGAAGAAACATGCACTAGCGATGTCAAAGGGGAATTTTTCGCGCAAGGTTAAAGTTTACGGTCATGATGAAATTGGTACATTGGCAATGACCTTTAACCATTTAACGAAAAAACTTCAGGAAGCCCAAGCGATGACGGAAGGGGAACGAAGAAAGCTGTCATCGGTCTTGTCGTATATGACGGATGGAGTCATTGCAACTGACAGAAAGGGCCGAGTGATTCTAATTAACGAACCTGCTGCGGATATGCTGAATGTTTCACGTGAAACAGTTCTTTCCCAACCGATTGTCTCTTTGTTGGATTTAGACGATACCAATACATTTGAAGATCTACTGGATGAAAAGGATTCGTTAATTTTAGATTATAGTACAAAATCTGAACGCTATATTTTACGGGCAAATTTCTCTGTTATTCAAAAAGAAACAGGATTTGTCAATGGCTTGATTGCCGTCTTGCATGATATTACGGATCAGGAAAAAATTGATGCTGAAAGACGAGAATTTGTCGCCAATGTCTCTCATGAGCTAAGAACGCCGCTGACAACAATGCGCAGTTACGTAGAGGCCCTTGCTGATGGTGCGTGGCAGGATGCAGAAATTGCACCAAACTTTTTAGAGGTAACGCGGACTGAAACAGAACGAATGATCCGGCTTGTCAATGACCTGCTGCAACTATCGAAAATGGATAGCACGGATTACAAGCTGAATATCGAGTGGGTGAACTTTGTTGATTTCTACGACCGTATTATCGATCGGTTTGAGATGTCCAAAAAGCAAAACGTCACCTTTAAAAGAAAACTCCCTAAGCATGCCATCTTTGTTGAAATTGATGAAGATAAAATGACACAGGTATTATACAACATAATTTCCAATGCCTTAAAGTACTCCCCAGAAGGAGGCCAGGTCACTTTTTCGATAAAAGAAAAGGAAGACAAGATGATCGTCAGCGTGTCGGACCAAGGAGTGGGGATTCCTAAAGAGAATATTGGAAAGATTTTTGACCGTTTTTATCGTGTCGATAAAGCGAGGACACGAAAATTGGGTGGTACAGGACTTGGACTGGCAATTGCAAAGGAAATGGTTAATGTGCATGGCGGAGCTATCTGGGCAACGAGTGAGGAAGGAAAAGGCACAAAGATCTCCTTTTCACTGCCATACGAGCGTTCTGAAGAGGATGAATGGTCATGAGATACGAAAATATTAAATCAGGTATTTTAACCGTATTAGTCTTGGTTAGTATTCTGTTAACATGGAATCTTTGGACATATCAGCCCCACTACGACACAATGGAAAAAAACAAATATGTGGACGAGGTCACAGTAAGTGAAAAACAAGAGGTTCAAAAAATTGTCAGACCTGACCAGGTTCTGTTTCATATAAAGGGACAGCATTATGGAACCAATAACATAGGTGAACTCGAAAAAATTGTCAAGAACATAAGCCGGTGGTCTATTTTTGATGTGAAAAATTATACTGATAAAGTGGAAAATATTGATGAATTAATCCATAGCAGCGGAAATGCTGAGATTATTTTTCCAGGAGAGGTTCCGATTGAATTATATCGAAGTGTATTAAATTTTGAGGGAAAAAGGGTACCTTCCTTCAATTTCAATCGAATTATAATTAATGTTGAGGGCTTGGATAAGGAAAATGGAATTGTGTACTTTGTTTCCTCTGAAAACCAGCAAGTCTATATCAGTCATATTTCATCAGCGAATTTGAATGAGTTTAATCAGGAATTTTATAAAAATGCAAACCGGTATCCGCAGTATTTTGCCTATAAGGTATCGGAAAGACGTACGCTCTTCCTGCCTGATGGTGAAACAGAAATGACGACGTACAAATATTTGCCAGTTACCCTTAACTCAGATGAATTCAAGGATGCACTCTTCAGCGATCCAAGTTTTGTTCAGAAAAGCTTTGTTCCTCAGGGAGAAGAGTACACGAACGACTCGAGTAAAATGAATATCAATTACGATACCAATATCCTTCGCTATGTGAACCCGACAGCAGAGGATAATTATCTTGACAGTTCCTATGCTTTAGTCAAAAGAAGCATTGATTTTGTGAATGAGCATGGCGGATGGACGGACCCATTTCGTTTTGTTTCGAAAAGTGAATATAAACGGTCTGTCACCTTTCGTTTATACAGTATGGATGGTTATCCTGTTTTTAACGACAAAGGGCTATCTGAAATTACTGAGGTTTGGGGCCGGGATGAAATCAATATGTATGTCCGCCCGAATATTTCGTTAGAATTGCCATTAACGATGGAGATGCAAAAGGTTACGCGTCCATCAGGACATGCAGTCTTGGAGTTTTTACAAAATAAAAAGAATTTTAAGCCAGAGCTTCTTGAAGAACTGATCTTGGGCTATCGAATGGAAAGGGATTCGGAGGAGAATAAATTAATCCTTTTGGAACCTGCCTGGTTCTATCGTTATGATAAAATCTGGGGACAAATTACGATGGATGAGCTAGGAGGTTTGAAGCATGGATTGGAGTAAAATTAAAACCATTTTTATCATTACATTCCTGATCCTTGATGTGTACCTCTTATTTCAATTCATGAAAATCCGTGATTCCAATAAATATGAAGTTGCAACCGAGGCTTCTTTTGAAGAAAAGCTAAAAGCGGATGAAATCACGTATGAGGCGCTCCCAAAGGCACCGATTAAGAATCAATATTTAAGTGCAAAACCAAGAACTTTTACAAAAAATGAAACCGCAAAACTTAAAGGCCAGACGGCTGTAGTGAAGGATCCTGGTACAACGCTTCTGGTGACACTTGATAAGCCGCTGCAGTTAAATTCCAAATTTGAACCAGCAGAGCTCTCTAGTTTTTTTAAGGAAAACATCCTTTATGGTGAACACTATCAATTTTGGGAGAAAAATGATAAAAAAAATACCATTACCTACTTTCAACAATATGATAATTTTCCCTTATATCAAAATATAAATGGAATGATTACATTTAATCTTAATGCTGATAATCAAATTATTTCCTATCAGCAAACCTATTTAGAGGATATTGAAAAATTGACGGCTAAAGAGGAAATTCTCTATCCATTAAAGGCCATTGAAACCTTGCATCAAAAGGGGATATTAAAACCGAAGAGTAAGATCACCAAGGTTGAGCTTGGTTATTCGACACTTATTGGCTTAGCTGCTTCCCAAGTGTTAGCACCAACCTGGCGCATTGTCGTCGATGATAAGGAAAGTCTTTTTGTAAATGCCTTTGAAGGGCAGATTATTCAGTTTAATAGCGATGATAATAATAAAGTGGAGTGAAAAAGTATGTCGTTACGATATAGCATCCTAGCAAGCGGGAGCACGGGTAACGCCTTGTATGTAGAGTCTGATGAACATTCCTTTCTAGTGGATGCTGGGTTTAGCGGGAAGCAGTTGGAGTCGCTTTTCGGACAAATTGACCGTGATATCAGCAAGCTTTCCGGAATCTTTGTCACGCATGAGCATAGTGATCACATTAAAGGGATTGGTGTTCTCGCCCGTAAATATCATTTGCCTGTTTATGCAAATGAAAAAACATGGCGGGCCATGGAAAGCTCGGTAGGTGTGATTCCAACAGAGCAAAAGTTTGTTTTTAATATGGAAACAGTGAAGAGCTTTGGTTCTACTGATATTGAATCATTCGGTGTCTCGCATGATGCCGCAGAACCCATGTTTTATGTATTCCATCATTCCGGGAAAAAACTCGTTTTAATCACTGATACAGGTTATGTAAGTGATCGGATGAAGGGAACGATCTCAAATGCCGATGTCTACATTTTTGAATCAAACCACGACGTGCAAATGTTGCGCATGGGCAGATATCCTTGGAACATTAAACGGAGAATTTTAAGTGATGTCGGCCATGTCTCCAATGAAGATGCGGCACTTGCAATGAGTGATGTAGTAGGCGATCGAACGAAGCGGGTCTATCTAGCCCATTTAAGCCTCGATAATAATATGAAGGACTTAGCGAAGATGGCGGTAACACAAACCCTCGAGAGCTGCGGCCATATTGTTGGCGAACAGTTCGAGCTATATGATACAGATCCGAAAATACCAACCATTTTAACAGCGGTATAGTATTTTAAAGAATGAAGTTGTCTTTTTTAAGGGCACTTCATTTTTTGCGTGAAAATGGGGCAGAACACCGCAAAACGAATGAGTCTTTCCAATCAAGGTGAAATATATTTAGTTTAGGCTACTAACTAAGAGAAGCCTAGCTCTGCTCACACCACCTTTTATTATGTTGGGTTGGTTCTTTGAATGAAGTATTGTAATTCCATAATAGAGGGTAGCGTGAGATATCTTTTACGATTTTTGTAAAAAAATATGAACAAATTGGGAAGTTTTTCTTAAATGTATGCAATTTTTTAGTAATTTAAGGATGAAGGATTATAATGGTTATTATAAGCCAAAATAGAAAATAGCAACCTTTTCGAAAGAGAGGAACAGTGTAAATGGGTTATTATGACGAGTATTCACAAGAGCGTTATCGGGGGCAAAAAGGAAAAAGAGGAGGTTATTTTCTCGCCAGCTTAGCGGGAGCAATTATTGGCGCAATTATAGTGCTTCTCGCCATTCCAGCCTTGTCAAATCAAGGTGTCCTGCCCTATACAGTTAGTCCAAATCAAAATACGGCGACAGAAACAAACAAAACGAATCAGCAGAAAGTCATTAAACAGCCGATTTCATATGATGTGACTACCGATATTACAAAAGCAGTTGATAAAACAGGTGAAACTGTTGTCGGTATTAACAACATTCAATCGTCAAGCTTTTGGTCAGATAATGCTAATGCAGAAGAGCCTTCAGGGACAGGGTCAGGTGTTATTTATAAAAAAGAAGGAAATAAGGCCTTTGTTGTAACGAACCACCACGTTGTAGAAGGTGCTACTAAACTGGAAGTAACGATGTCAGATGGGACGAAGATACCCGCAAAGCTCTTAGGAAGCGATATTTGGACGGATTTAGCGGTTTTAGAAATCGATGCAAGCAAAGTAAAAAAGGTGGCGGAATTCGGCAATTCCGATAGTTTAAAAATGGGAGAGACAGTCATCGCGATAGGAAATCCACTCGGCGCAACTTTTTCCGGATCGGTAACACAAGGAATTATCTCTGGGTTAAAGCGGACGATCCCTGTAGATATCGATCAGAACGGCGTTGTTGACTGGCAATCAGAGGTTTTGCAAACTGATGCAGCCATTAACCCCGGTAACAGCGGCGGAGCGTTAATCAATATGGCAGGCCAAGTGATTGGGATTAACTCGATGAAAATTGCCCAGCAGGCGGTTGAAGGAATTGGCTTATCGATTCCTATCAATTCTGCCAAGCCAATTATTGATGATCTCGAAAAATTCGGCACCGTGAAACGTCCATATATGGGTGTTGATTTAAAATCGGTTGAGGAAATACCTGCATATTATCAAGAGGAGGCATTGAAACTTCCTCGTGATGTGAATTACGGTGTAGCACTGCGTCAAGTTGTACCAAATTCTCCAGCAGCGCAAGCGGGATTACAGGAGCTCGATGTTATTGTCGAAATGGACGGGGAAAAAATAAATGATGTCATCGATCTTCGGAAACATTTGTATCAGAAAAAGAAAATTGGCGACAAAATGTCGATTAAATTTTACCGTGATGGGAAGCAAAAGGAAACGACCTTAACATTGACGGGAGAAAAATTACAATAAATATGCTGTATAAGGCAGGAGAGTGATTCGTTCACTTTCCTGCTTTTTAATATGGTATTATGAATGAGGTCATAAGTATGATTGCTGATAGAAAAGAAAAAATAATAATAACGATATAGTTCGGGAAGGTGAAGATGAATGATTTATAGCTGTGAGGAACATATAGAAATTGCATTAGATGATATTGTCGATCAATATCAAACATATCCGGTCTTATCTAAAATTCCTGTGGATAAATCATCAACAAGCTGTGAATATTGTGAAAAACAGGCTGTATATATGGTGGCGAACAAGTGATTCCATACAAGATGTGGATAAAAAATGTGCATATGTGGATAACTTCTGTGGATATCTTGTTTGTAAGCTGTTTGTAATCAAATTAAAAGGGTTGTGGATTGTGAATATCTCGATCATTACGGTTGGTAAGTTAAAAGAGAAATATTTAAAGCAGGGCATTGAAGAGTATTTAAAGAGATTATCCGCCTATGCAAAGGTAGATGTCATTGAAGTTGCAGATGAAAAGGCACCTGAAGTATTAAGCGATCTGGAAATGGTCCAGGTGAAGCAAAAAGAAGGCGAAAGAATTCTCGCAAAGATTGGCCCGGATACATATGTGATTGCGTTAGCAATCCAAGGAAAGCTGGGTTCATCCGAAGAACTTGCCGATAGGTTAGATAAACTAGCGACATATGGAAAAAGTAAAATTGCCTTTGTGATTGGCGGTTCATTAGGCTTGAGTGAGGAAGTAATAAATCGGTCGAACGAACAGCTGTCCTTTTCACGGATGACCTTCCCCCATCAGCTGATGAGGTTGATATTGGTGGAACAGATTTACCGGGCATTTCGGATAAATCGAGGGGAACCGTATCATAAGTAAATGAGTTTCTCCGAAAAAAAGTAACAGCACCCTCTAATTTGATGGAGAGGTGCTGTTATGTTATTTGAATGCCAAGATGAACATTTGTTGCATGAATGGTTGTTTTTGCTCTTGCGATGAATTTAATTTTTTTCTCAAACAGGATTTTCTTATCCAAATGAAGAAAAAGAATGACCAAATACAAAATGGCTTAATTCATCAACTAGCACTTTTGCTTACTTTAATATTCTCCCTTAATTACAAAATACGAGCCCCGAATTGTTCCAGCTAATTTCGACTTCTGCCTAGCAAACTTAAACTTCCCTTCTAATTCCTTTGGTACCTCCATCCCCTCAGAAAGCTTAAAACCAACGGCTCGCTTCTTAGGGTCATCAACCGTATACATGACGTTGACCGAAAGACCATCCTCATAAAAGACGTAGGCCATTTTGATATTTTCCACTTGAAAACGTGACGTTTCTAAAGGTTTAGCCGCAAACTCAATATCACGTTCTTCTTTCAAAATTTGGTTCACATAATCAAGGGTCTCAAGGCTTTCGCTAGCTGGTACAACCGTAAATTCATGCTTGTATTTGTTCATAAAGTAACGGGCTTCATTAGCACGTAAACCAGCAAGCGCTTCTACTACAGGTGAAGGCTCTAAACCAACTGTAGACACATTTTTAAAATCAACGGTATAGGACAATTCAATCTCTCCTTTTATTTCTTTATTTCCTAACAACCGGAATCCACATTTCACCAAATACTAAGCCGTTTCGCTGCCCCATCTCGACCGACGTATTTGGTCCGCCAACATAGGCAAAATTCTTAGCTTCTGGCAAGACTTGACCAAAGGCAATACCAGTAAGCATATTACTCAACTCACCAGCCGTCGCTGCTTCTCCTTTTACAACCAGGTATTCTCCTTTAGGAAATTGAATCACTCTGGACGCTTCTGGTAATGATGCCTCTGTCATAACGCCAGCATAATGCATCATCTTGTTATTCACGGCTTCATTTACGGTAAAAATGTAGTCATTTGTGGCTACGGCTTTTAAAGTGTCAAGCCTTCCATCTTGTTTGACGGCCGACCAAAAGTCTGCCTTTTCCTTGTTTATGCCAGCATAGTCTGTGTAATCGCTCTCAAGCTCAGTTCCAATACCTAAAACGGTAAAGCTGTCTTTTTCTTCTAGGGTATAGTCTGCCATATTCAAAACCTTCCTTTTTTTTAAATTAATCAAATGATTTGTCTTTTCACTTGATGAGTTTATAATAGCCTTAAATCATGTCAAAAAATGATACTGTTTAGGAGGTCCCGATGAAAAAAGTTGAACGGATTAATATCATCATGCGGTATATCAACAACCGCGCCCACTTTACAATTTCTGAAATCATGCGAGAATTTAACATCTCTCGTTCGACAGCTATTAGAGATATTAGAGAAATTGAAGCCATGGGGATGCCACTTGTCGCTGAAGTTGGAAGGGATGGGGGTTATTTTGTCATGAACAACTCTGTCCTGCCCACTGTTCGCTTTACCGATAATGAGATTAAAGCTCTTTTTATTGCCTTTATGGCCACAAGAAATCAACAACTCCCTTATCTAAAGAGTCGTCAGTCTTTAGCTGAAAAATTACTAGGCCTCATCTCAGAAAACCAGCAAGATGACCTTGTTCTTTTAAATCAAATCTTGCTTTTTGAAGGGACCAACCCCAATAATCCCGACCTGCTTGATCTGTCAGACCTACCCCATCCTATGTTAGAAAAACTCATCCAAATCCTTCTTTTGGATAGCTATTTATTGATTACCATCAAAGAAGAGAAGGTAATAAAGTCTTATCCAATTTATCTCTTGCACCTTTATCATGAAAAAGGCCTTTGGCTGATTGAAGGCTTTGACTTAAAGGATGAAAAGAGGCAGATTTTCCCTGTCGACAATCTCACCAATGTCAAACCATACCCGACGAAAAAAATATTAAGTAAGAAAAAGATTTTAGAAAAACTAAGTAAGCAGGAAAAAGTAATTAACCTTGTCCTTGAACTTGGTCCAAAGGCGATTGCCCAGTTCAAAAAATACCATCCTTTAAAAGTTTCAATTTCCTATACGAATCCTTACCAAACCACAGCTATTCTAAAGACTTTTATCAATGTTAATAATCCCGAAGAATTGACCGAAATAACAAATTGGCTACTTTTCCTAGGTGGGGATATCAAGGTCAGGGAAGTTCCAGAAGAAGTCTTAGAAGTTATACAAGAGAGATTATTCTTATTCTGCCCATAAGCAGTACTAGTTAAAACCCAAATAATATTGAGCTTGGCCAGTTGCCAGTTACCACTTATTTTCGCACACCACGTTTCTCCACTGCTGTCGGATCAGTTAAGCGGTATTCCACAGATGCTAATTGCAATTGCCGAATTTGATTATTTAAAAGTAGAGTGTGAGGCATAAGCTGCAAAACTTGCACGCAGCGGGGTCAATACGAAGCTTATTCAGTACAATAGTATAGATCATGCTTTTATGGTTAGAATTGGTTTTAGCCGCAAGCGGATGATTTATTGAATGAGATTGCAAAAGAGATTAAGAGAAAGTTTGCCATAATTTTATGGAGCTTGTTCAAAAAATACGGTCTTTGAACAAGCTCCAATTTAAAACATATTTATTATGAATGTTTTTTGTTTTTCATTGTATTAAAAATGTAATAGGGGTCACTATATATGCCCATCAAGCTAAACTTATGTAAGTTTAATTTTAGGTGAGATTTTTCTTCTTTCTACAAACCAATGTGGGTTAGTTATCGAATTCACTAATATCACGATCTACAATATTAATCATTGTTCTTTTTTTTCATATCATCTGGTGCGAGTAAATCAAGCATAGGTTGACGTGCTTCAGGTCCATATGCCACACTTCCTACAGGAACAGCATTATCTACAGCTTCACTTACTTTTGCAATCCATATAGGTCCAAATCCTCCACATAGCTCAATCATTTGTACCCCATCTTTAACAAGTTGCTTCGCGATTGGTATTACATGGTCTTTGTCATTAAAATCGATTCCAATAGCAGTAAATTTACAGTGCTGATTTCTAGTGGTGATTGTATTTTTTTCTGGGCTAAATCCCGGAGATAAATAAATATATGCCCAATTGTGAAGCGCCATAAAAATCATCCTCCTATTTAATCTAATTGTTTTATATAAGAATTATAAATACAAATATTGTTTTTTTGCAAATAAGCTATCTGCACCATAAATTTACAAGCTATTATAATAAGGAGAAAAAAATTCGTTTTGGTTGTATTTCAAAAAACATGAGGTTGATGGACCCCGGTTAGGGGATTAAAGAAAGCCAGTGAGCAGGCTCTTATTACAGCAGCTTGCCCGAACATGAAAAAGATTGCCACACACTTAGCAAAGATGGGTTAAGTAAAGGGCAATCTTTTTTTAGTCAAAAAAAGCTCTGAAATTCGAGGTTTAGATTCCCGTATAATAATAAATTGCCGAGAAAAAATACCCCTTTCTATTTTTACTGCCAAATTGTATGGAAGACTCCTGCTAAATCGCATCGTTCATAGGTGTGAGCGCCAAAGTAATCCCGTTGTGCCTGCAATATGCTGGCAGAGGAAGTGCCTTTTCGATAACTGTCATAATAAGAAAGGGAAGCACTTAAACATGGGAACGAGATGCCGGAAACGACGCCTTCACAGACAATTTTCCGTAATCCGATTTGGTATTCTTTCACCTTTTCAGCAAAATATGGGGCGATTAGCAAATTAGCCAAATCTGGCTGCTCTTGATACGTTTGACTGATAACGTTTAAAAATTCTGCACGAATGATACAGCCGCCGCGGAAAATGAGTGCAATATCCTTTAAAGGCAGGTCCCATCCGTAAAGTTCAGAAGTCATTTTATACTGTGTAAATCCTTGAGCATACGCACAAACCTTACCCATATACAATGCCTGTCTAATGTACTCAATCCACAAATGCTTATCTAAGTTCTGCGGATCCATCTCTGGTCCTGACAGGATATTTTCAGCGTTAACCCTTTCCTCTTTTAAAGAAGATAGATAACGAGCAAATAATGATTCTGTAATAATCGATGCTGGGATTCCGTTATCAATAGCTTGAATACTTGTCCATTTACCAGTGCCTTTTTGTCCTGTTTTATCGAGAATCACATCAATCAATGGAAAGCCTGTTAGTTCATCTTTTTTCCTTAAAATTTCTGCCGTGATTTCGATTAAATAGCTTTTTAGCTCACCTTGATTCCACGTTTCAAAGATCTCAGCAATTTCTTCAACCGATAAATGTAATTTTTCTCTTAAGAATGTGTAGGCTTCAGCAATCAATTGCATATCAGCATACTCAATCCCGTTATGTACTATTTTCACAAAGTGACCTGCACCTTTTGGACCAATATACGTACAGCAAGGGTCACCTTCCACTTGGGCTGCAATTTTCGTAAGAATAGGAGCAGCTTTTTCATAGACGTCTTTATCGCCGCCTGGCATGATAGAAGGACCTGTTAAAGCACCGACTTCCCCGCCAGATATACCAATTCCTAAATAACCGATTCCCTTAGACTTCAGGTCATCATATCTTCGTGCTGTATCCTCGAAATGAGAGTTACCTCCGTCCATGATCACATCGCCTTTTTCAAGAAGAGGTATTAATGAGCCTATCACCGAATCGATTGCTTTACCCGCAGTAACCATCATAAAGATTTTTCTTGGAGTTTCTAATGACTGGACAAAATCTTGAATTTGGTAGTAAGGAGTAAGTGCTTGTCCATCAAGTTTTTGGACGAGTTGATCGGTTAAATCCCTTGTATAATTATAAACAGCGACATGCTCACCTTTATTCGCCATGTTTAAAGCTATATTACTGCCCATTACTCCTAAACCAATAACACCAATTGTATTTAACATCTAGTTATACTCCCTTTAATAAGATTAATAGGCAGTAAAACCCCTGTGTTTTAAGTAGGGTATTACTGCCTTGAAGGTTTATACAAATAAGCTTAGTAATAGAATAAATCCTAGTCCTGCTACGGAAATAATCGTCTCAAGCAAGGTCCAAGTTGCAAATGTTTCTTTCATGCTTAAACCAAAGTACTCTTTGAACATCCAGAAACCAGCATCGTTTACGTGGGAAGCAATCAAGCTACCCGCACCAGTTGCAAGTACGACTAAAGCTAGGTTAACGTCAGATTGTCCTAACATTGGAATAACTAAACCAGCAGTTGTTAAGGACGCAACAGTTGCTGAACCTAAAGAGATACGTAAGATTGCAGCAATAATCCAGGCAAGAAGGATGGGAGATAAGGCTGTTCCTTTGAATAATTCAGCAACATAGTCACCTACACCGCCATTAATCAATACTTGTTTGAAGGCTCCGCCGCCCCCGATGATTAACAGCATCATCCCAATATGTGAAATTGCAGTTGTACAAGATTCCATAACATTTTTGATAGGAATCTTTCTAGCTAATCCCATAGTATAAACAGCAACTAATAAAGAGATCAACATCGAAGTACCAGCATCCCCAATAAAGCGGATTGCTGCTAGGAAACCATTATCTTCAAATCCCATTGTTTTTTGCAGCAAAGTAATAATCGTAGCAATTGACATTAAAATTACAGGAAGTAAAGCGGTAAAAACACTGATTCCAAAACCAGGCGTTTCTTCAAGTTTAAATACTTTCTGTTCCCCTAATGAGGCAATATTACCCGTTTTTGTAAAAGATGCAGGTACTAGCTTTTTAGCAATCTTCGTAAATACAGGTCCCGCTAAAATAACCGTTGGAATCGCAATAATGAAACCGTAAAGTAATACTTCACCAATGTTTGCACCATATTCACCAGCAATAACGGTTGGTCCTGGATGTGGCGGCAGGAATCCGTGTGTGACGGATAAAGCTGCAGCCATCGGAATACCGAGATACAAAATAGAAATCTTTAATTGTCTTGAAATGGCAAATACGATTGGAATTAATAATACAAGTCCTACTTCAAAGAATAAAGCAACACCAATGATGAAAGAGGCAGCAACGACAGCCCATTGGATATTTTTTTCACCAAATTTGTTAACGAGTGTCATGGCAATTCGCTGTGCGCCCCCTGAATCGGCAATTAGCTTACCTAACATCGCCCCAAGTCCAAAGATTAGCGCTAAGTGGCCAAGTGTTCCGCCTAGTCCTGCTTCAATGGTTTTGACAATCTCTTCTAATGGCATTCCAAGTGCTAAAGCAACACCAAACGATACGATGATCAAAGAAATAAAGGTGTTTAATTTGAAGCCCATGATTAAAATTAGTAATGCTAAAATTCCAATTGCAACAATAACTAATGGCATCTTATTTCCCCCTAAGAATTTATATTGTTGTGTTTAATAAACTTCTTTGATAGTTGGCAATCCGAGTATAATCGTCTGTTAATACTCGGGAAAGATGAATAAAAATCGGCAGTAACTGTCTATATTCTTTAGCGGCCTCTTCTTTAGGTGTGTGTTTGTAGGTGCTGCCGACCATTTCAGAAACATCTTCAAAGGAGTCAATTTTTCCTGTCGCATACAGCCCTAAAATGCAGGCACCGAGACATGAGCTTTCGTAGCTTTCTGGTACGACTACTTCAGATTCGAAAATATCGGACATCATTTGCCGCCAAACTTCCGATCTTGCGAAGCCTCCTGTTGCTTGAATCCGGGTTACAGGTCCATCCATACATTCAGTTAAGGCTAGATATACGGTATATAAGTTATATATAACTCCTTCTAATGCTGCACGAATCATGTGTTCTTTCTTATGTGACAAGGTTAATCCAAAAAAGGAGCCGCGGACATCAGGATTCCATAGTGGTGCACGTTCCCCTGCGAGGTAGGGATGGAACAACAATCCATCTGCACCAGGCCTCACGCGTTCAGCAATCTTGGTTAAAACCTCGTACGGATCAATTCCTAATCTTTTCGCCGTTTCAACTTCTGCTGAAGCAAATTCATCCCGGATCCAGCGTAGAACCATTCCACCATTGTTTACCGGTCCGCCAATGACCCAATGCTTTTCGGTTAACGCATAGCAGAAGATTCTTCCTTTTTCATCGATTTGCGGTTGATCAATGATGGTTCGAATTGCACCGCTTGTCCCAATCGTGACCGCAATCTCACCTTTTCTAATCGCATTTACACCGAGATTAGAGAGGACCCCATCGCTTGCCCCAATGACAAAAGGTGTTTCTGGATCAATCCCCATCTGTTTCGCTAACACTGGATTACAGTTGTTAAATCGTTTAGTTGTCGGGACGAGTTCCGATAAATGATCCCGTGTAACACCGGCAATTTTTAATGCTTCATCATCCCAATCCAGTGTTTTCAGATTCATCATCCCCATGCAGGATGCCAGGGAATGATCGACTACATATTGATCAAAGAATTTTTTAAAGATATATTCTTTAATTCCGATATACTTTTGAGCCTTGACAGCGATTTCAGGACAGTCATTTACGATCCATGCTATTTTCGTTAATGGTGACATAGGATGAATCGGAGTTCCTGTTCGTTTGTAGATTTCATGCCCATTCAATTCATCTTTTATTTTATGGGCCCATGCTTCACTGCGGTTATCAGCCCACGTAATAACAGGCGAGAGCGGCTGGTCATTTTCGTCTATGGCAATGACACTATGCATCGCACTGCTAAAGGAAATAAACGATAGCTTCTTATTGGGATGCTTGTTCGTTATGTTCGAAATAGCCTGTAACACAGCCTGGAAAATTTCTTCAGGATCCTGCTCGGCTATTGAAATATTGGGTGTGTAAAGAGGGTAACCGATATTCTCTGTTTGAATGACTTCGCCTTTTTCAGTAAATAATACAGCTTTAGTACTTGTGGTACCGATGTCAACACCTAACATGTAGCTAGTCATTTTCTTGAACGACTCCTTTTGAAAGCATTTGTTGTGACCTCCAAAGGTCCTCTACTTTACCTTGCACGTCATCAAAATTTTGGTGCAAGGACTTAATCATAAGGTTTCTATCTTTTGTTCTGATGGCTTCAATATAAAGCTCATGATTGTTGATAATCCGAGTGAAGTCATCATATTTGTCTTTGAATCGGCCACGCATCGATAAAAGTATGAAGCTTTCCATAACCGGCTTTAAATTATTCCAAATCATGAGGATATAGGAATGATTAACGGCCTGAATAATCGTTTCATGGAATAAAACATCCTGGAAGGAAAACTCATCTGCATCACAGTACTTTATCGCAACTTTCATCATTTCAAGGATTTTACTAAGTTCTTTTACTAACTCACTCGTCTCCATTCGTGCAAGCCGTTCAAATACAAACGTTTCTATTAATAACCGGACATCATAGATTTCTTCAATTTCTTTTTCGGATAAACCTATGACAACAGCACCCATTCTTTCCAATCGGATGATGTTTTCGGATGCCAGTATTTTTAATGCTTCCCGGACGGGTGAACGACTTACAGAAAAATCTGCTGCTAATTTATTTTCAGATAAGATGGTACCGCTTTCAATCATGCCAGAAATAATCTGCATTCGAAGTTCGTATGCCACGCGATCTCCAGCTGAGGCTTTTGAAAGCCATTTTTCAGGATATAAAAATTCCCTTGATTCGGACATAAATCCACCTTCTTTATTATTCAAGTATACTTGTATACAAGTATAATAACAGAAATGTTTTATTTTGCAAACGCTTTTATTAATATATTTATAGGGGTTTTGTCGAAAATTGTTAGATAAACACTAGAAAACCGTTGATTTTTCCTATTATAATCGTTTCACGTGAAAAATTTATCAGGTCGATAGAATAGAGAAAATGATGGTTAGGGCAGGAGTTGAAGAACAATTTTCCGAAAAGATTTTCCTGGTCGGAAGCGGGAACGGTCACTGGGTTTGACCAATCAATTTGGGCAGAACAATTGAAAGCTTTAGCTCCGGTTTTTCAACCAAAAGAAACTCTGGCAAGTTCTCAAGCACCAGTTCCTTTGTTAAACATTACGATTCCAGAAGAAATAAAACAACATCAACACTCATTGTCTCTTTATAACGATACAATTCTTTTGATAAAAAAAATGAGCACATTTCCTTTAAATATCGGCGATCAGAAAAAAGCGTAAACCTGTCAGAATGAAATTCCCATTCGGACATGAAGGAGTAAGAAAGCGCTAGTATGATAGATACTGTGAACCTTACCATAAATAAATGAGGGTTGTGTCCTTGTATGCGTTCTTTTTAGTGATTAAAAAGAGAGCTAGGATTTGTGTAGGAAAGGATCCATTAAATAAAATTAATGGGGCTGTCCTGAATAAAGTGTCCACCCCCTCAACCTACAACATATAGCTGAACTTTTCTTAATAACCTGCAATAAATTGAGTGGTAAGTGAGGGGTCAGACCCTTTTGAGATATCCTCGTTTTATAAAAACCCAGTATGATCTAATTCTCGATGATGATCTTAAACATAGGGAATAACGAGAACATGCCGCAGCTTGAATATCTGAAGATTTGCCCGGCAGAAAAGATTGATTTATGTTTCGTATAGTCTTAAATAAACAAATTAAATAGAAACTGCTGCTTCCTTTTTATGTTCCAATTTCCGATAAGCAAGCGCAAGCAGCATCGACGGTATGGTACAAACAATCATCCCGATAAAGGCGTATCTTGGCTCGATTTCGTATAAATAACCGCCGAACATCGTGAACACCGCAGTACTCCAGCTAAGTGCCAGCGCTGAATACATGCCTTGTACTTTCGGAATCTGCGCATGTGGAATATTTTTGATTAAATATTTCATAAATGCATAATGCCCCATTGCAAATGAGCATGCATGCAATGTTTGCGCGATACAGAAAACAATAACATTTGGAAAGGCAAATACTAATATCCAACGTACGGATGAACCAAGTGCAGCTAGTGTCAGTAAGGAGCCTACTGAAAATTTATGAAAGCTCTTATCTGCGATTGAGAAGAAAATGATTTCTGCGATCACGGCAATGTTAATAATCACACCAATTAAATACTTGGGTGCATGGATTTCTTGTAAAAAAATATAGCCGTAGCTGTAATAAGAAGCGTGTGCCGCTTGTAGTAAAATCACAATTAATAGCACCAAACCAAAGTTTTTGATGCGAAATAATTTCAGCATACCGTCTCTATTTGTTTGATCTGCTTGCGATTTTTTAGATAAAACATCGGGTGCACGCATAAAACCAAGACACACGAATACCAATGTGCCGAGTAACAGCGCCCATAAAATCACTTCATCTCCAAACGCCCCTGTAAAGACGGTTAAGATCATGCCGGCCACGACAAACCCGATGGATCCCCACGAACGGCTCTTCCCGTAATGTCTTAATTGCTTACTTTGCGCAAGTACGCCAGCCGCGCTATCTAAAGCAGGCATCAACGTTGGGTAAAAAAAATGCAAAAGTAACGTTACCACAAGTAAGCTAACAAAGGAACTCGCTGGAATACTACACAGAATGGCAATTAGTGTGCCGATTGCCATCCCATTTAATAAGGTTTTACTACTAAATTTCCTCGATAAATAAGGAAACGCAATTAATGTAGAAAGGCCTCTTGCAACCAAACCTAAGCTCATAATCAAACTAGCTTGTGAAACCGTAAGCCCTTTTGTATGAATCATCCATCCAGTCCAATAGGGTAGAAAAACGCCCCATGTCATATAAAAACTAAAAAACTGTCTACTCATCCAGCGTTGTGTGTTCATTCTGTATCCCCCTCATTGTTTGCATGATATCATGGAGATACGTACAATAATATGAGATATCTCATATTTTTGGGGTGGATTATGGAAATTTATAAAAATGAGAAAAGGCAAAGCTATTTGAAGGAGTACTCCATTGCACATTTATTTTCTTTTCCTATAGAAGAGTTTATAGAAGTGCATGAATATAAACGCGATGAATGGATTATTCAAGAAGGCATGCGACCGGATTTTTTATTTTATGTCATTGAAGGAAAAGCAAAAACTTATGTAACGCATCAAAATGGGAAAGTTTCCTTAATTAATTTTATCAACGCGAATGATTATATTGGGGAAATGGAATTATTAAATGAGGTGTACTATACAAAAGGGATTCAAACATCCACTAAGACCATTTGCTTTGCACTTCCTTTTCATCGCTGTCGCGCACAAATGCTAGAAGATGTGAAATTTCTACGTGAACTAACCAAGTTTTTAAGTGTAAAAGCAACTAAATTTTCTGCAAAGTATTCTCAAAGTCTCGCCTTCCCGCTTGAAAACCGGCTTGCAGATTTTATTTTGCAAACCGCTGATGAAGAGGTCTATAAGGAGAAACACGTAACTGTTTGTGATTTTTTAGGCGTCTCGTATCGACACTTTTTGCATGTGCTTGCACAATTTTGCGATAAAGGGTATTTGCAAAAGGAAGGTCGTAACTATCGCATTCAGCAGCACAAACCCCTATATGAACTTGCTGAGATGTTGAAGAATAAATAACTAACCTGCGATTAATAAATAGTGGTAAATCAAATTAGAAGAAAAGACGTTTACTCCGATAGAAATCTTAATCTAAAGAACCTCACGCATTAGAGAAAGCAGGATGTGAAAAAATTTATCAAGAAAAAATGAGTGGTATGAAAGATGATAGACCTGAGCTTCAAAAATTAATCGCCTATGCAAGAAAAGGTGATGTATTAGTTGTTTATAAACTCGATTGACTTGGACGTTCTACAAAGAGATTAATTGAGTTATCGGAAGAACTTCAAGAACAAGGAATTGAGCTGGTAAGTATAAGGATAGCATTGACACAACAACAGCAGTAGGAAAGGCAATGCTTAAAATGTTGGCTGTCTTGGCTGAAATGGAACGTGATTTAATTTCTGAACGAACTAGAGCAGGTCTAGAGAGTGCTAGAACAAAAGGAAGAAATGGTGGTAGACCTAAGAAGGATAATAAGAAAGTAGAAAAGGCATTAAAACTATATGACACAGAACAGTATACAGTAAGAGAAATAGAAGATATGACAGGAGTTTCTAAAGCAACGTTATATAGAGAATTGAGGAAAAGAAATAGCAAGAAGGAAGGCACACACTAACAGTGAGGTGTCTTTTTTGTATTTTCCAAATAGAACTTACAATTATATACCATATCGAAACAAATAGCGTATATAATTAATAAAAAGTAAGGAAAAAAAGAGGTATAACAATGGTAATAGAATTTTGGATAAACAAAATTATTTATCTTGGAAAGCAATACAAAGTATTAATCCCAACCATACAAAATAAAAATACTTACATTGTAGAATCGGATAGTAAAGCTTATATGTTATACGCAAATAAGAACGATTTAATAAAGTTAGCTGGATTATTCGTATTTGCTAATCAAAATAAGGATACAATAATCTACCTTCCTACTAAACAAAATCATTTTACTGATTATCTAAAAAGCATTTTTAAAATAAATAATGGACTTGATTTAGTTATTATCCAGCATAGTATTCAATTTAAGCATAAGTTTTGGAAGGAAATTAGAAAAAGGATTAATTATAAAACTAAAGAATCCTATAGAGTAAATAAATTAGAATTTAAGGATTTAGATTGGGAAGAGCAAAGGGTTTTTTATTACAAAGAAAATAAAGATTTTCTTGATGTAAAAGAGCAATTTGATACAGTTCTTATGGTAGGAAGTTCTAAAGTATTCAGTAGCATTTCTTCATATTGTTTATCGGTTGCTGAGAACGGTGAAGATTTATATAAATTCACCAATGGATTTCATGAACATGAACATTTAGATATTTTCACTAGACATAAAGGGAATTATGAGGACATGACAATCGATTTTTATGATGAAGAAATATGGGGGGAATAGGTCCTCTTCCATTTATTATTGGCAAGAAGAAAAAACAATACTTGGCTTCAATATTAAAAAGAGGGTATTCTTTTGAAGAAAACAGTTCTAATCAATGTATCCTTTTTAATGGTTTTAGAAGATGATAAGATAAATAAAGATTATGGGTTGATAGAAAAAGTAACGAATAAGCTAAGTAATGACCAAATGATAAAAGTAGGTACAGATGAAGTTGATTTGCAATGGAAATGAACTTCCACGGTAATTCTAGACCCAAATTTAATTAACTGTGGAAAATGTGCAAACTGTGGAAGTTGGGTAACAGATAGAGAGAAAGATGATCCAGTGTTAGAGTTATGTATCGGGGCAACTTTTGAAGGAAAACTTTTATGTGACGAATGTTTACCAGAACATCATAGGTGGGCTTTTTAACAGAGATAGGAAGACCACTCCAACATTGTCAAAGTGGTCTTATCTTATATAGAAATATAAACTTTTTGTTCAAAGGCTACTATGTTCTTTGGTGATATTCGCTGAACCTTATCACAAGTAAATGAGGTTTTTAATTCACTTTATTTTTTTCGTAATATGGTGTATAAACAGATATTGTATTTGTAGAAATTTATTAAACTAGCTAGCGGAGGAAATAAAATAATGAATAACTTGCCTAATTGTCCAGAATGTCATTCAGCATATACTTATGAGGATGGAAATCTTTTTATTTGCCCAGAATGCGGTTATGAGTGGACTGAGGAAATGGACAATAGTAAAGATAATAAGTCGGTTAAAGATGCACATGGAAATATATTAAACGATGGTGATACTGTCACAGTCATCAAAGACCTTAAGGTAAAAGGAAGTTCATCGGTTTTAAAACAAGGTACTAGAGTAAAAAATATACGATTGGTTGATGGAGACCATAATATCGATTGCAAAATTGAAGGTTTTGGAGCAATGAAATTAAAATCGGAATTTGTTAAAAAAGCATAAATAGTTTCAATGGGATAGGCCTTAAATCGTTTCAGAAAAACCTCATTTAGACTATCTACGGTGAACCGTATCATAAATAGAGTCGGTATTTATTTAAATTTTTGAGTGTTCTCCTTAAAAGGCAGCCTTGGGGACACTTTCTCCGATTTCAAGAAGAGTTTTGTCTTTAAGAGGCAGTGTTGAGGACACTTTTCCAGATTATAAGGAGAGTATTGTCCTTTGCCATATTTCATCTTTTTAAACTCTTTAAGATAAATCCATTCAGTAATAGGCAGACGGATATAGCAGCTTTTTAATTTGCTTCGTATATTAGCATCTTAAACGATAACACTATTACGGTTTCGATTTGTTGACAATTCTCCATTATACATAGTTCTACAACTTTTGCTAAAATAAATATCATAAAAAATTTAGGGGATTTTGACAATGATTGAAAGTAAATGGCTATCAAGACTATCTTTGAAAAAAATGACGACATTGCTCGTATTATTGTCTGTTTTCGTCTCATTGGTAGCATCAGCAGTACTTTTACATAGGTATGTGGTTCAAAGAGAAAATGAGATGGTAAAAGAGAAACTAAAAGATATTGGAAAATTAGTGGCAAAGGATCCTCGTGTAATTAGTGAAGTAAGCAGTGACTCGTTTAGTTCTATTGTTCAAGATTATACAATGGACGTAATGGAAAAAACAAATGTGAACTTTATTGTTGTACTTAATAATGAGTTCATTCGTTTATCACATCCTGATAAGAGTGTTATAGGAAAACCGTTTTCAAATATTGAAGATGCTCGAAAATCAAGTAATGGTGTTGAACACTATTCAAGAGAAAAAGGTGTATTGGGAGAAGGTACTCGTTTTTTTACCCCTATATGGAATGAAAAGGGGGAGCAAGTTGGAATTGTTTGTGTAGGTTATGTACAGGAAACGATTAACCAGGAGCTTTGGAATGCTCAGAAAAACATTTACATTGGGTTAGGCGTTGGACTTTGTGTCGGATTATTAGGAGCTTTGTACTTAGCTAATCAACTAAAGAAAACTCTATTAGGACTTGAGCCAAAGCAAATTGCCGCAAGGATGAAAGAACGGGAGATCATTAAAGATTCAGTTTGTGAAGGGATTATTGCCGTTGCCCCAGATCAAAAGGTTCTTCTGTATAACCATAATTTTTCTGAGGTTATGGAAAAGGCAAAATTTACGGAAGATTATATGCAGGATGGATATCTTACTAAAGATATCTTTTCCATGTTATTTAAAGAGGTATTTCAAACGGAAGAATCGATTTCCAACCATGTAATTGTCGTTAATCAGCTAGAGCTAATTGTGAGTACTAAGCTTATTTATGTAAAAGGAAAAATCTATGGAGCAGTAGCCACAATTAGGGATCAATCAGATATGCTGCAGCTTATTCGAGAGCTGAGTGGGACAGAACAATATGTAGATTCTATTCGTGCACAAAATCATAAATTTATGAATCAGCTCCATACGATACTAGGTTTAATCGAACTAGGGAAATATGATGATGTTACTCATTTTATTCGAGTATTGAATGCTGACTATCGTCATGAAATTGGATTTGTAACGGATAAAATAAAATCCCCTGCTGTTGCAGGTTTCTTACTTGGAAAATCGAGTGAATTAAAAGAGCAAGGTGTAGAGTTAAAAATAGATTCAGATTCTCAATTTCCAAATATGACAATGGGTGAGCTTCTTCATGATTTTCTTTTATCAATGGGCGTGTTATTAGATAATGCCAAAGAAGCGGTTGCGTTATCCGTAAAAAAACAAGTAAGACTCTTTTTATGCTATGATGAGGACGAAGAAGTAATCATTTGTGAAATACAAGATACAGGCGAAGGTATTGAAGAGCAATTACTAGAAAAGATATTTGAAAGAGGATTTTCAACTAAAGGTGAAAAAAGAGGCTATGGCTTAGATGCTGTGCAGTCAATTGTAAACCGGTATCATGGAATGGTTGACGTCCAATCAAAACTTGGAAAAGGGAGTATTTTCCGGATTGAAGTGCCTTACAAACGGAGGAATAGCAATGATTGAAGTCATCATAGTGGAAGATGATCCTATGGTTGCCATGATCAATCAACAATTTGTTGAGCGTTATGGAGGTTTTAAAATAGTTGCAAATGTTAGGAGTATTTCTGAATTATGGAATGTACTTAATAAAAATAGACCAGATTTAATTTTACTTGATGTTTATTTACCAGGAGAAACAGGAATCGAATTTTTACAAACCGTTCGTCAAAAGCAGCTTTCCATACCGATTATTATGATTACAGCAGCAAATGACATTCCTACAATAAAAAAAGCGCTTGAGTATGGCGTCATTGATTTCTTAATTAAACCCTTCACCTATGAAAGATTTGAGCTTGCTATGGAGAAATTTAGTCATTATTATTCATTAACTACCAAATTAAAGGAAGCAGATCAGGAGACACTGGATCAAATATTAATAAAAGATGGAAAGCCGTCATTGCATTCTGAGGATGATTTAGCTTCAACGTTGCCAAAAGGATTATCTAAATTAACATTAAAGAAGATTTTACGTGCTGTAGAGGAACAAACTTGTTATTTCTCAACAGAAGAAATTGCAAAGTTAATTGACTTATCACGTATTTCAACGAAAAAATATTTAGTGTACTTAAATGAACTAGGCTATCTAAGAGAAGAACTAAAATATTTAACAGTCGGGCGTCCCATTACTGTTTATCAGATTGCCCCTGAGAACGAGCATGTAATTAAGTCGTTTAAATAAATGAAAAGGATCTATTGCAACCCTTCGTTTCTCGTATAACGAAGGGTGAAATTGATCCTTTTTGTACGTTAAGAAAGTATAAATTTCGACTTTGAGAATTGTCCAGCCCCAGCGGTTTTCTAAAAGACAAGCTCACGTTTTTTAGGCAAGGCAATGGCATTATGTGTTGTGCCTAATGTGATCATATCGTTTAAGTTTTCGAAGCTTGTTTCAATCATATTAGATAGTGCTTCGTCAGTATTTGAACCTACATGCGGTGTAACAAGAACACGAGGATACAAATCTACTAAAGCCTTTACTGTTGGGTCTAGATTTTTCTTCTTTCCATCAAATTTTTGAAAGAAAATACTTGCTTCATTTGCAAAGACATCTGTTGCGAAGCCTTCTAGTTTATGTGATTGAAGAGCTTCCAGAATTGCCTCATTATCCTGTAATTCGCCACGAGCGGTGTTAATTAAAATGGCACCATCCTTCATTTTTGCAATGAAATCAGCATTTATCATTTTATCATTTTTTCCAGGAAAATAAGGTACATGTATGCTTACGATATCGCTCTCTTTTAGCAAATCATCTAATTCCATAAAGGTCACATGTTTTTTCGCTTCATCGGTTGGGAATAAATCATATCCAAGAACTTCAGCACCTAGTCCTTTGAACAGTTTCGCTTCAGTCAAACCAATCTTACCAGTACCAAGAATACCGACTTTACAATTTCTAATTTCTTTACTGAACATAACACCATCTACAGTAAAATCTTTATTAGCGGTCCTGTTTGTTGTGTAAGCAGTATGTCTTAATAGAGACATTGCAAGTGTTAATGACAGCTCAGCAATAGCATTCGGAGAGTATGAAGGAACTCTTGCTACATGCATATCACAATCTGCGGCTGCTTGTAAGTCAATATGATTATAACCTACTGTTCGCGTAAACAGATATTTAACCCCATACTCTTTCATTTTGTTAATATTTTGTTCGTCTGCTAGGCAATTTCCTCTTAAAACAACAGCATCCATTCCCTTGGCAGTATCAACATTTTCATGATTTAATAAATCTTCTATTAAATACAGTTTATAGTTATATTTATTTAGTCGTTGAAAGAATTCAACTTCGTTTTTTCGTACACCGTAACAAACTACTTTAAGTACCATGATTTAAGTCTCCTTTGTTCGTAAATTTGATTTATTAAAAAATACTTAAATGACTAATGAGATTAATAATAATGATCCAAACTGGAATCATGATTACTGCAGTGATTGTTGAAAGTAAAGATGCGTTAGAAGCAAGAATTGCATCTTTATCAAAACTAATAGCATATGCAGCTGCAACAGTAGCAGTTGGTGCAGCCATCATAATGACAATAACGCCTAAGCCAATTTGGCTCATAGTTAGAATGCCTGTTAGTGAAAGAATAGCTAACAATACAATATTGATAATAGGAACAAGAACAATTTTGTTTAAGCTGTATACCCATGATGTCCGGTCGGAAACGGCTGTTTTAAACTGAACAGCCCCAAGCGTTGAACCAATAGAAAGCCAAGCGAGCGGAGAAGCAAGACCTGCTAAATAAGTCAATGGTTTAAAGAGCCAAACAGCAGTCTGGTCAATTCTTAGAAAAGCAAATTGTGCTTCCGCCCCATCAGCAGTTGTAACCGTCACTTGTGGTAATGAACCTTGGAAAATCCAAATAAACAATCCTAGAAAAGTCGCAATGACAATTGGATTTAAAAACATTTCCTTAATGTTTTTTGTCTCCATTTTTAATCCACTCATTTTGATATAACCATATGAATATAGGAAAATACGATAACCAATATTGAATATGGAAGCGTAAAGGACTCCTTCAGCTCCGTATATAGCACCCACAATCGGAATACCAAAGAAAGTAGTTGAACCAAAGATTGTTAAAACGCGTAAAGTATCCTGTTTATTACCTTCATATTTAAGATACATCGGTTTAGAGATAAAAATTAAAATGACATAAATAAGTAGTCCCCAAATTAAAATATTCATTCCCTCAGACAAGGATTTTTGATCAATATTTGTCATAAAAGAGTTAAATGCTAAAGCAGGAAGTGCAACAGTTAAGACAACCTTTGATAGCATCTTTCCTACGTTTTCATTAAAGATGCCATTTTTACGGCAGAAGAAACCTAACAAAATAATAAAGATCGTTGATGTAATAGAACTAACAATGTCCATGTTTGTTATGGTTGTTTGGATTATTTCAAATAGTTTCATAGAATGTTCCTCCAAGAAAGTGGTTTGTGAAACTTTTCACATATTGTGATGAAGAACGTCTTAGCCGGCTATTTCTTACAAATCGATCATACTTTTTTTTATGCCATAAAAGAATAATGTGTAACTAATGAAAATTATGTAATTAAAGTAAGTGAAATAGTGAGCAAACTAAATTGAACTTGTCTTTTTTTGGCTATAGTCACTTCATAGTGATAGGAAGGCGCAGTTTGAGAAGTGTAAAACAAACTAAAATAGGACAAGGGGACAGGATCCCTTGCCGCAAAAGAAAAAGCTATCCAATTCCTAAAATAAATAGGAAAGATAGCTTTTTCATATTCAAAATGAATTATTTATGGTTGTTGAACAGTTACTTGTTTAGGCGTTGTTGTTACTTTAAAACCGTCTTTTGTAACGATATCTGCTGTAATCGTATACGTGCCATTCGGAAGCTCCGTTTTAGGTGCCCATTGTGTTTTCAGTGTATGTTCATTTTTCACTTCAAACGAATCGACAATCTTTCCACTTGCATCTTTAACATTAATCGTCCAGTCTACTCTGTTATAAGCCCAGGCAGAAATTTTTGCTGGTTTGGTTTGGTTAACACCAGTAGTCGGAGTTACACCAATCGTTTGAATGACCGTACCTTGTTTATTATAGCTTTGATCTCCCCAAGTATTCCAAGATATATTTCCTGCATAATCGATAGCTAAAATGACAATACCTTTCGGCTCTGTTTTAACCATAATAGATTTTTGCTCAAGATTTGTTTCATAATATTGTCCATTAACAAAAATAACTGCAGAATTATAGTCACTTGCATTATCTTCCGCATTAAAGGAAACTTCATATTGTCCGTTCTTTGGCGTTACTTTAATATCTGAAACCTTTGGAGCAACGGAATCTACTGTAATTGGCATTTTAACAATCTGTGGTTTTGCGTTTGTATAATCTAATGTTGTTTTTATAACATATTGGTATACACCATCAGGAACAAATTGTCCGGATTTGTCTTTCATATCCCATTGATAACCGTTATACTTTACATCCCCATATGCCATAATATTTTTACTAAATTTCCATGGTTGTCCAGTATATTCACTGAAATCACCTAAATTTTTAATGAGATTACCAGATGAATCTTCGATATACATTTCAGCTTTTTGTAAATTACGGAAGCCTGTAAATGACGAATAGATACCATTTAGAACATAGTTTGACGAGTATGCGATATGGTTTAGATCAAATCTTCCAGTATACGGATCATATCCCAACGGATATCTTTCTGAATTATCATCCCAGAGTGCTGTATACCCTAAAAATGCATCCTTCTCCCATGCTGGAAGATCGATATTTCGTGGTTCATCCCATTTTCCATAGAAGCCCATATAAGGAACAGTTAAAGGAACTGCTTTATCCTGGTCTTTAGCTACCGGGACTAGACGGACATATCCTTCTACAAAACTATTTTTCTTCAAGGAATCTGGTAAAGATACATTAACTGTCAGCATTTTTGTTTGACCCGGTTTGATTTTAACTAATGCTCCTGCTTTGTCTGTTACTTTTTTATCATTTACAGTTACAGTGGCACCATTAATACGTTCACTAGTTAATGTTAAATACTCTTTGGAATCCAATATACCATCACTGTCTAAATCAAATTCCTTCATTTCAGTCTTATCTTTCAATACATCTACATAAACATTGTATTCAATATCCTCACTATTATTTTTACCCTTAGGAGTATCGAATGCTTCCATGTTTAATTTAAAACTTGTATGTTGACCGATTTTCTTTAAAGCAACCGCACCAGCTTGTTCTAAAGGTGTGTTTCTACTTGTAACAATGACTGGCGTATTACTTGCATTTTGAATTTGCATTAACCCAGACCCTTGTACACGTGGTGAATAAGGAACTTCTCCATTTGTTCTTGGATCCATGACAATTTTAGCTGTATTCATTAAAGCAAGTTTGGCTTTTAAAACCGTATTTTCTGAATGTGGCAACCCTTTTTGATAAAGTGCCTGCAATAACAATGCTGAACCGCCTGCAACATGTGGAGTTGCCATGGATGTACCGCTCATAACTTCATAATCATTTCCTGGCACAGTTGAAAAAATATTTCCACCAGGGGCCGAAATTTCCGGTTTAAAATCTAACGTATGTGGAGTACCGATGGATGAAAAATAGGACATCGTGTCCTTAGCTGGGTTATCTACCCAAGTATCGCCTGCAAATTTCATGCTTAAATATTGACCACTTGGCAGACTGCTCATTTTATTTAGCAATACTTCACCTAAAGATTTACTTGTTGAAGCAGTAGGTACTGCAGTTGGCGTTACTGGTAGAGTAGGATAATCTGTCCATACTGCAGGTGGTATCATAATAATTGCTTTTGCTCCCGCACTCTTAGCTGTCCACTGAATAGATGATACAGTACTATATGAATTTAATAGTTTCACTACTGCAATGTAACCAGTTTTGCCTTTTGGATAATCAGCTGCATTCTTTCCTTCCCCTACGTAAACCATATCATAGCTTTCAGTTGGTGAAAGATTCTTAGACAGTTTAAAATTATACGATGCTGGGAATTGCGTTTGATCCTTGAATGGGATGGATAGACCATTTACTTCAGCTAGTTTAGTTAAATGTAATTTAGTATTTTCATAGGAAGCGACCGATAATGCATATGGACTTACAGATGGTGCACCAACTGTTCCGATATCAGGATTATCTGCATATGGCTTTAAAGAAGAGGCAATTATATTATTTTTTGTGCTGTAGGCTGAATTACCGGCTGCCACAACAACAAGGGTACCATGTTCTGTTGCAGCTCGGATGGCTTTTTGAATAGGATCATTTTCTTCCCCTACAAAGCCTGCATCAACACCTAAACTCATATTAATAACATCTGCATCCATTGTTACTGCATGCTCAATACCTGCAATAATATCATCCTCATAGGCTCCACCACCATTATCTGAAAATACCTTTTCAGCTAATAGCTGAACACCTGGTGCAATTCCCTCAACTCCACCATTCGTTTCGTCTCCACTTGCCCCAACTGTACCAGCAACGTGTGTACCATGTGGACTACCTTTTGCTCCAGGAATGACATTTGTATCATTGTCTGCCCAATCATATCCTGTTGGGACTTTATCGGAATACCAAATTTCGTTTACGTCTGTCTCTGCAAATTTTTGATTGATTTTATCTTGAGTCCATTTTTCTTTCGCTTTGGCAGTATCTGATAGTTTCATATCTTTGTGCGTATAATCAATCCCGGAATCAACGATCGCTACTACTAATCCGTCCCCTTTATAACCATATTGTTCCCATACTTTTTGAGCTTGTACTAATTCTTTACTTGCTGCCATTGTTTCATTGTATGTTCTTGCAATATGTACGTTAAGTACACCAGGATTGGATTGAATCTCCTTCAAATTTTGATACTCTGTTTCTACACTAAATCCGTTAAATCCTTCAAAAAAGCGTTGTTTTACTTTAGAAGGAGAATTTGATTTAGACTTATTTTTCTTTGAGATTTCTTCAAATACTTTGTCTTGTTTTTTCTTGAATAAAGATTTTTTGTTTTTTGGAGAAAGGTCAGTAGCTGTTGGTTGTTCAACTTCTACGATTAAACGAACAGTATCATTCGGTTTATATGCTTTAGTCAAACCTTCTTTTTTAACGTCTTTATAAAGAGGATCATCTTGACCTGTTTCGATTTTATCCCTATTAAAAAATAATTGCCTTCCTTGATCCACACTTTCTTCAATCGTTTGAGATTGGGGTGATGTGTCATTGTTTTCTGCTAGAACTGTAAATGATGAAAAAATCAATGATGTTAAAGCTGCTGTTGTCATTATTTTAAATGCCTTCATTTTTCCCCTTTTCATTAATGTCTCCCCTTTTTATTAGTTATCTGTATTTAAATTAAAATCTACTATGTTTAAGAGATTAATAGTTATGTATTGTCGTTAAATAGAGATATTAAATGAAATTAACAGCCCCAATTTTACCTGATGTTTTAGTCTGACTATTACCATAGCAAGAGTAATTAAATACAATTCAAAATTGTAAATACACCATAAAACAAAGTAAATTGGGGGATTTTCGCTAGATCGATAGACTTATTATTAATACAAAGAAATGTAGAATAAGCATTTTTTCACGAAAGTTTTTGGTTTTTTTAGGGAAAGATGTTAAAAAATTTATCGGAATTTAATTTTTAGTAAAGTGTCTTTCTTTTGGAATAGGGGGAATATTGAGGAAATTTATTTAAACCTATGAACTTTCTCAAACCTCGTAGAGTAAAAACGGGTAATATGTCCTAGAATTTTCTGATAAAGATTAAAAGGTCCAAATGTTGAGCCGATTTTGACATAGTTACGAATACAAAGCCGTATATAGAGAATGTTATGAGCAGTGGAGAAGGTAACCCTGCAAAAGAGACGGTGCTTGATCAAGTAAAGAATACGGTCTTAAAATTCATTCCTGCGTCCCGAAAAGTGCTCCACCTTGTTGACCAGCTTGAATCCGGTGAAATACGCATGCAGCCCTCTAAAGCAATCGAAAAAAAATTCCTGGAACAGCAAGCCTTCCAAACAAGAAAAATTGTATTCGCTCTTTTTGGGACAGGTTTATTAATTTCCGGTGCCCAAATTTTCGCAGTGAATGATTTGGCTGGCATGATTATGATGGTCAGCGGCAGCTTAATGACAATTTTGCAGGCAGGCAGGAACTCTTCCCCTAGAAGGAGAAGGCCTCATCCTAAATTTGGTGGCCGGGGTCATTAAATGACCCGGCCATTCGTTTTATAGCTTTTAAATAGAGAAAAAAATTTTTTTACCGATAAGTGATCTTTCAATAGGTTAGTTTATTATCCCATTCTTCGTAATTTCTACTTGAATCACAGGAGCAAAATGCACTTTTTGATAATTGCTATCCCAGCCTTCCTTCTGTGTCTTCCAAATGCTGGGATGGAACGCCATGAGTTGTCTGCCGATACCTAATCCATCGCAACGGGCTTTTTGCATTTTTCTAAGTGTATCTTTTGCCAAGTCAGTCATCTCTTTAGAAAGATACTTGTTTAATTGCGCGACCATTTTTTTCTCATTTAAGCGATCTTTCGGATATTCAATAATATTTACTTTCCATTTTAAATCCAGCTTAACCGTAACTTGATTGCCCGGTTGAATCAGTACTTTCATTTTTTGTTCTGATTTAGCTACATTAAAGGTCAAAAAGTCATAACTGTTTTGATGACCATTCCGGATATTTATTTTTCTGGTGAATCTCGCCGCTTTCCCTTTTTTGTCTTTCAACAATAAATACATTATCGATTCATCTGGCCTTAGTATGCCTGTAAATTGATGGTTATGAAACATGGCAACACTGGAAACATCCACACGTCCCCCTTTTTCCACAAGGTATGGAAGAACAAAATCTTCTCCAGGATCCATCATAATAGGGTAAATCTTTTCAGCGGTCACCTTGGGAACTGTTGTAGTCTCTTCTTTGCTCTTGATTAATTCATCAATTTCTTCTGCAATCAAGACATTCCCAACTTTTTTAAGGGAAAATATATCTGCCGCCTTCCCTTTCGTCACTCCGATCCTGGCGTTTAAGGCACTTTTGGGATCGCGGTAAAAAATATCGAGGATTGGATAAAGATCTTGTTTTGCCATTTCTTCTCCAATGAGTATAATTCGATTTTTATAAGCACGAAGATGCCGTGATATCTGATCGTCTGCATTATCCCGGGCTTCCCTTGTCGTATTGCCCTCTGTGAAAATAATATCGTTTTTAGGACTCTGCTGTTCGCTAGCAGGCACGTCCCGTATGACAAAGGTGGATAGAAGCTTTCCATTCGGCGCCAGATCAAACCCTTCTCCATAAATCAAACGAGCATTCTTTAAAAGATCTTGGTCCCAACATCCAGTCATGAATAGGAGGATGAAAATAACAGCGCATAAGCAGTAGATCCTTTTCATCTGGTTTACGTCCTCCTTTTTCTAATCAAGTACGTAAAACAAAGCAGGATCAAAGGAAGCCCAACCACAAAAGTATAATGACCAATCCTAAGCATTCGATCGAAGAAATCACTGATCGATGGATCTTGAGCCATCATGGCCAGAATAAAGAGTATGAACATGGCATAGGGGACAGCCTTTTTATGTTCGCCCTGGTGAAAAAAGTGACCCAATCC
>Ga0213821_1000269_pt1 | contig 35189 bp, 32 predicted proteins | sample MC6MC0909MG_FD_179894 | JGI IMG/M metagenome (GOLD analysis project Ga0213821, IMG submission 179894) | Enriched soil aggregate microbial communities from Iowa State University, Ames, United States - MC6-MC0909-MG | ecosystem: Environmental > Terrestrial > Soil > Unclassified | place: USA: Iowa...
CAGCACCAGGAACGCCAGCAGGATCGCCACCGGGAACACGATGAAGGCGGCCTTGCCCTGGGTGGCCTGCTGGTAGCTCAGGTCGGTCCATTCGGTGGTCATGCCCACCGGCAGCACCTTGGCGGCGATCTGGGTCAGGTTGTCCATGGCCTGCGCCGAGGACAGCATGCGCGGGTCGGCTTCACCGGCCAGGTCGGCGGCCGGGTAACCGTTGAAGCGCAGCACCGGGTCCGGGCCGTAGGTTTCCTTCACCGTCACCATCGAACCGATCGGCACCATCTCGCCCCGGTCGTTGCGGGTGCGCAGCTTGCCGATGTCCTCGACGCTGTTGCGGAACTGGCCGTCGGCCTGGGCGATCACCTGCCAGGTACGCCCGAACTCGTTGAAGTCGTTGACGTAGGAGGAACCCAGGTAGGTCTGCAGGGTGTCGAACAGCTCGGTCAGCTGCACGCCCTGGGCCTTGGCCTTGACCCGGTCCACTTCGGCGTCCAGCTGCGGCACGTTGGCCTGGTAGCTGGTGATCGGGAAGGCCATGCCCGGGGTCTGCGCCACCGCGCCCTGCATCTGGCTGACCGCCGTCTGCAATGCGCCATAGCCCAGGTTGCCACGGTCTTCGATGAACATCTGGTAGCCGTTGCCGTTGCCCAGGCCCAGGATCGGTGGCGGCATCAATGCGAAGGCGAAGCCTTCCTGCAGCCCGGCGATCTTCTGGTTGATCTCGGCGTTGATCTCCGCGGCGGTGCGGCCATTGCGCTCGTTGAACGGCTTGAGCGGAATGAAGGCCACGCCGGTATTGGGCGTATTGGTGAACTGCAGCGCGTTCAGGCCCGGGAACGAAATGGTGTGCGCCACGCCGTCGGTTTCCTGGGCGATCTTCGCCACCTTGCGCAGCATTTCATCGGTACGCGCAATCGACGAGCCTTCCGGCAGTTTCACGCCGGCGATCAGGTACAGCTTGTCCTGGGTCGGGATGAAGCCCGGCGGCACCAGCTTGAAGATGAAGCCGGTACCCACCAGCAGCACCGCATACACCACGAACACCGCGCCGCGGCGACCGAGGATCTTCGACACGCCACGCTCGTACTTCTCCGAGCTGGACTTGAAGAAACGGTTGAACGGACGGAAGATCCAGCCGAACAGGCGGTCGATGATCCGGGTCGGCGCGTCCTTGGCCGCGTCATGCGGCTTCAGCAGGCGCGCGGCCAGGGCCGGCGACAGGGTCAGCGAATTGATCGCCGAGATCACCGTCGAGATCGCGATGGTGACCGCGAACTGCTTGTAGAACTGGCCGGTCACGCCGGACAGGAAGGCCATCGGCACGAACACCGCGCACAGCACCAGCGCGATCGCGACGATCGGGCCGGACACTTCCTTCATGGCCTGGTGCGCCGCCGCGGTTGGCGACAGCCCTTCTTCGATGTTGCGCTCGACGTTCTCCACCACCACGATCGCGTCGTCGACCACGATGCCGATCGCCAGCACCAGCCCGAACAGGCTCAGCGTGTTGATCGAGAAGCCCAGCACGTACAGTGCGGCGAAGGTACCGACGATGGAGACCGGCACGGCGATCAGCGGAATGATCGAGGCGCGCCAGGTCTGCAGGAACAGGATCACCACCAGCACCACCAGCGCGATCGCTTCGAGCAGGGTGGACACCACGGCCTTGATCGAGTCGCGCACGAAGATGGTGGTGTCGTACACCGCTTCGTACTTGACGTCGGCCGGGAAGCCCTTCTGCATCTCGTCCATGGTGCCGATCACCGCATCACGGATCTCCAGCGCGTTGGCGCCGGGGGCCTGGAAGATGCCGATGCCCACTGCGTTCTTGCCGTCCAGCTGCGAACGCAGGGTGTAGTCGCCCGCACCCAGTTCAACACGGGCCACGTCGGACAGCCGCACCACTTCGCCGTCGGTACCGGCCTTGAGCACGATGTCGCCGAATTCCTGCTCGCTGCGCAGGCGGCCCTGGGCATTGATCAGGGTCAGGAACTGGCTGTCGGGCATGGGTTCGGCGCCGAGCTGGCCAGCCGAGACCTGCACGTTCTGTTCGCGCATGGCGCGGACCACGTCGCTGGCGGTCAGGCCGCGCGCGGCGACCTTGTCCGGGTCCAGCCACGCACGCATGGCGTAGTCGCCACCGCCGAAGATCTGCGCGTCGCCCACGCCGGGAATGCGGGCCAGCGCGTCCTTGACGTGCAGGCGGGCGTAGTTGCGCAGGTACAGGGTGTCGTACTTGCCGTTGGGCGAGGTCAGGTGCACCACCATCAGGAAGGTGGGCGACTGCTTCTGCGTGGTCACGCCCTGGCGGCGTACGTCTTCGGGCAGGCGCGCCTGCGCCTGGGCCACGCGGTTCTGCACCTTCACCGCCGCGTCGTCCGGGTCGGTGCCCGGGCGGAAGGTGACGGTCATCTGCAGCACGCCGTCGGAGCCGGCCACCGACTTGAGGTACATCATGCCCTCGACGCCGTTGATCGCCTCTTCCAGCGGGGTGGCCACGGTTTCAGCGATCACCTTCGGGTTCGCACCCGGATACACGGTGCGCACCACCACCGACGGCGGCACCACTTCGGGGTACTCGCCGATCGGCAGGATGGGGATGGAGATCAGGCCGGCGGCGAAGATCACGATCGACAGCACCGCCGCGAAAATCGGCCTGTCGATGAAGAAACGGGAAAAGTCCATGGGTGGATTCCTGGTGTTTTCAGCAACGCCGGCGTGCAGCACCCCGGCCGCTGTCGGAGCCGACAGCGGATGGGATGCGCACGAGGCATTTCCATGTAGAGCCGACCGTCGGTCGGCTGCTTTTTTACTTCAATGCAACCTGGGACGCCGCCGCGGCAGGCTGCATCGCCACCGCCTTGGCCTGCACCGGCATGCCGGGCATGAAGACCTTCTGCACACCGTCGATGATCACGCGGTCGCCGGCGTTCAGGCCCTTCTGCACGATACGCAGGCCTTCGGCGGTACGCCCCAGCGTGATGTCACGGCGCTGTGCCTTGCCGTCCTTGTCGACCACGTACACGTACTTGCGGTCCTGGTCGGTGAGCACGGCCTTGTCGTCGATCAGCAGGGCCTGGAACTGGCCGCTGCCGAGCAGCTGCACGCGCGCGAACAGGCCCGGGGTGAAGGCGCGGTCGGCATTGTCCAGCAGCGCGCGCACGCGGATGGTGCCGGTGCTGCGGGTCACCTGGTTGTCCAGGAAATCGACCTTGCCTTGGTGCGGGAAGCCCTCTTCGCCCGACAGCCCGACCTTGACCGGCAGGTCGCTGTCGCGCTCGCTCGGGCGTTCGCCCTTGCGTGCCATCTGCGCGTAACGCAGGAAGGTGCCCTCGTCGGCGTCGAAGTAGACGAACACGGTGTCCAGCGATACCAGCGTGGTCAGCACGCTGGCGCTGTCGCCGGCGGTGACCAGGTTGCCGGCGGTGACCAGCGCGCGGCCGGCACGGCCGCTGATCGGTGCGCGCACCTTGGTGAACTCCAGGTTCAGTGCCGCCGCATCAAGCGCTGCCTGCGCCGCCTGCACGTTGGCACCGGCCTGGTCGGCGGCAGCACGCCGCTGTTCCCAGGTCTCGGTGGAGATGGCCTGCTGGTCGGACAGCTTCTTCGCGCGCTCGGACTCGCTGCGTGCCAGCGTCGCCTGGGTGCGTGCACGTGCCAGTTCGGCACGGGCGCGGTCGTACTCTGCCTGGTAGCTGCGGGCGTCGATGGTGAACAGCACGTCGCCCTTGCTCACTTCCTCGCCTTCGACGTAGTTGACCTTGTCGATGTAGCCGGAGACGCGCGGGCGCAGTTCGACGTTCTGCACCGCTTCGACGCGGCCGCTGAAGTCATCCCACTGGCTGACCGGCTTGACCAGCACCGGCGCGGCACTGACCTGCGGCGGCGGCGGTGCCCCGGCTTCTTCGGCGTGGCCGCCACTGCAGGCGGCCAGCACGGCAGCGGCGAGGAGGGACACGCCGGCCATGGCCAGCCGTCGGGTGATGCGGGTGGAGGGAGAGGTGTGGGTGGTCATGGCATGCATCCGTACAGAAGGGGGGGAAGACGAAATCGGGGGCAGCGGGTCGAAGCGGTGGCGTAGCGTGGGACCTCAACCTTGGTAGAGGTCAAGCGGTGCCGGCCGTGTTCCGCGAAAACGGCGGCGGCCATTCCTGGTTCAACAGGCCGCGCGGCAGTTCGGCATCACGGGTGTCGCAGCGGACGATGGCGCGGTTGTCGGTGCAGGTGTCGAGCAGCGAGACCAGGCGGCGGCCGACCAGCAGCGCACTCGGCCATTCGATGCAGGCATTGGCGGCATTGCTGGGGGTGCACACCGGGTTGCTGACTTCGAGCATCTGCGCGCGCACGCCCAGCGCCTGTGCTTCCTGGTGCAGGACCTGCGCATACATGCGCGTGGCCGACATGGTGATGGACGTTTCACCGTGCCCGGCCCACGCCTTGAAGCCGGCCGGCCCGCCGACCACGACATAGCGGCGCGCCTGGGCGCCACCGCGCAGCAGCGGCAGCAGGTGGCGTCCGGCATGCACGTGCGGCATCACGTCGGCCTGCAGTGCCTGCAGCAGGGCGTCGCCGCTGCGGTCGAGGACACGGCCGCGGTTGTAGGGGCCGCCCATCGCATCGACCACCGCCCGCAGCGGGCGGCGACGGCGTGCGACGCGTTCGGCCACGGTGCGCGCGGAACCGTCGTCGGCCAACGAGCCGAGCAGCGTTTCCAGCCCCGGCTCATCGGCGAACTGCTCCTGCAGCGCGGAGAGCCGGCCCGGGTCGCGGCCGACCACCAGGACCGGGCTGCCGGCCTCCAGCAGCGCGGCGACGATGCCCTGCCCGACGTTGCCGGTGCCACCGAGCACCAGAACCTCGGGGGCCAGCATCCCACTCATGGGACTTTAACTCCCGTCGCCGGGATAATCCCAATTCGACCCAGTCGCCCGCCGTTGCGGGGTGCCAGACGCAGGCTGCCGCCGCGCTGCAGGTTGGCGGGCGGGGTGAACTCGCGGAATGCCTTGCCGGAGAAGGCCGAGGGGCGCTTCTCTACGGTCAGGGCCAGGTCCAGCGAGGGTGTGCGGCCGGTCAGTACGCGGCCTAGAATGTTCTGCAACCACATGGTTGGCGTCCTCCAAATCGGGAATGGCGCCAGATTAGTCCTCGAACTCCCCCTTGATTAGTCCGGATTAAGGGGAATAATCGTCCCGTACCCGGCACAATCTTTCGGGCACCCTACCCTCCCCGATTCGGATCCCCCTCATGGCCCACGATCTCAACGACACGCTGATCTTCGTCAAGGTGGTCGAGCAAGGCAGCTTCATTGCAGCCGCAAACGCGCTCGGCCTGCCCAAGACGACCGTCAGCCGCAAGGTGCAGGACCTGGAAACCCGCCTGGGTGCGCGGCTGTTGCACCGGACCACGCGCAGGCTGGGCCTGACCGAAGCCGGTTCGGTCTACCACGAGCACTGCCAGCGCATCGCACGCGAACTGGAAGAGGCCGAAGGCGCAGTGAACCAGCTGCAGTCAGGCCCGCGCGGCTGGCTGCGCTTCACCGTGCCCTATTCCATCGGCATCACCTGGATCGCGCCGCTGCTTGGCCAGTTCCACGCCCAGTACCCGGAAATCCAGCTGGACATGCACCTGGGCAATGAAAAGCTGGACCTGATCGCCGGTGAAGCGGACCTGGCGCTGCGGGTGGGGGCATTGCCGGACTCCAACCTGGTGGCGCGCAAGCTGGGCAGCCTGCGCACGCAGGTGTTCGCCAGCCCGGCCTACATCGAACGCTATGGCGAGCCGCTGCATCCGGACGAGCTGCAGTTCCACCGCATCCTGGCGATGCGCAAGGCGCGCAACCTCAACAACAACCGCTTCTTCTGGCAGTTGGGCGAGAACGGCGGCGACCTGCGAGATTTCCCGGTCAATCCTCTGCTGGTGGCCAATGACCCGTCGGCCCTCAACGGCGCGCTGGTGTGTGGCGAAGGACTGCTGCTCACCGGCGACGTGATGGCCAAGCCGTTCATCGAGTCGGGCATGGTGCGCCGCGTGCTGGCCGGCTGGACCGGGCCGGAGGTCGACTTCAACGCGGTGTTCGCCGGCGGCCGGCTGGTATCGCCGAAGGTGCGCGCGTTCGTGGACTTCCTGGTGGAGAAGCTCAACTTCGACGCCAATTACATGCTGGCGCAGTGTCCGGCCGCGAAGCTGGCCAAGCAGCAGCAGAAGGAAGCGGAGGCGGAGCTGGAGGAAACCGGGAAGCGGATCCTGGAGACGGTGACCGCGTGATCGTCGCGGTGGTGCGGCGGGCGGAGATGACAGGTAGAACCGGCAGGTAGAGCCGACTGTTAGTCGGCTGCTCTCTGCCGGAAAGGCAGCCGACTAACAGTCGGCGCTACAGAAAATGCCGCCCATTGGGCGGCATTTTCGCGTTGCATCGGCATGGCCGACGCAACGCAGCAATAACAGGCGCTTGCGCCTTTTATTGCTGCAACGGAATCACGCGGATTTCCACGCGGCGGTTCTTGGCACGGCCGGCGTCGGTGCTGTTGTCGGCAATCGGGTAGGCCTTGCCGGCACCCAGCGTCTCGATGCGCACGCTCTGCACACCTTGGCCGATCAGGTACTGCGCCACGGAATCGGCGCGCTCCTTCGACAGCTTGTTGTTGACCGCATCACTGCCGATGCTGTCGGTGTGGCCGACCACTTCGATCATGGTCTGGTTGTACTCGCCGAGGGTCTTGGCCACCCCGTTCAGGGCACCGTAGAACTGCGGCTTCAATGCGGACTTGCCGAAGTCGAAGGTCACGCCGTCCGGCAGGTTCAGCACGATGTTGTCGCCCTGGCGCTGCACGTCGATACCGGTATTGGCGGTGCGCTCGCGCAGTTCACGCTCCTGCTTGTTCTGGTACGCACCCACGCCGGCACCGGCGAGCGCGCCGATACCTGCACCGACCATCGCATGCTGGCGGCGTTCGGTGGCGCTGTCGCCGGTCAGCAGGCCGGCAGCGACACCGATGGCGGTGCCGATCAGCGCATTGCGGCCGGTGCGGCTCTGCTGCTCGGTCGGGTTGCCGTACTGGTCGCTCTGCACGTACGTACCACCGGTGGCGCAGGCCGACAGGGCGGCAGCGGTCATCAGGGCCAGGGCCACGTTGCGGGGTGCGGATCGGATCATGTGTTTTCTCCTGAAGTGCCGGCGGTCGGCGTGCGAACGGCCAGAAGCATAAACACGCCGACGCGATGCCGGCATGATGAACACGCCCGTATTCGGCATTTCATTCAGGTTTGCGGGGGTTCAACTGGTGTGGCGGTACGCTGCCAATGCGGCTTCCCGGCCTGCGGCCAGGTCCACCAGCGGCACCGCCGGATACCCCGGCGCCAGCTCGGCCAGCAGCGCGGGCGACTGCCACGGCGCGAAGCGTGCCTTGACCGGCAACGGCGCAAGTTCGGGCACCCAGCGGGTGATGTAGCGCGCATGCGGATCGAACTTCTGCGACTGCGTGACCGGATTGAAGATGCGGAAATACGGTGCCGCATCCGCCCCGGTCCCAGCCACCCACTGCCAGCCCATCGTATTGTTGGCCAGGTCTGCATCCACCAGCGTGTCCCAGAACCAGCGCGCGCCGTGCAGCCAGTGTTGGCGCATGTGCTTGCACAGGAAGCTGGCCACGATCATGCGCACGCGGTTGTGCATGTAACCGGTGGCCCACAGCTCGCGCAGGCCGGCGTCGACGATGGGCACGCCCGTGCGGCCCTGCTGCCACGCCTGCAGCTGGGCCTCGTTGGGCTTGGCCCAGCTGAAACGTTCGAAGCGCGGGTTGAGGTTGTGCTCCGGCGTCTGCGGGAAATGGTGCAGCAGGTGATACGAAAATTCGCGCCAGCCCAGCTCCCGGATGTAGCCGTCGATGTCGGCATCGCGACCGGCGCTGCGTTCCTGCTCCAGCCGTCGCACGATCTGCCACGGCGAGAGCTCGCCGAAATGCAGGTGCGGCGACAGCAGCGAGGTGCCCACGCGGTCCGGCAGGTCGCGCTGCTGCCGGTACCCGTTCAAGGCACCCTCAACGAACACGGACAGCGCTTCGTGTGCGCCCGCCTCGCCGGGCTGCCAGTGCTCCCAGAACTGTCTGTCCCAGTCCAGCCGCGGTGCCAGCTGCAGCGCGTCCAGCGCGACGCCCTGCACGCCGTGGGCGGGCAGCACGTCGGGCAACCTGGTGGACGCCGGAATGTTCATGCGGGTCAGCGCGTTGCGCCAGAACGGAGTAAACACCTTGTAGGGTCCGCCCTGCAGGGTGGCGATATCCCACGGCTCGAACATCAGGCTGCCGTTGCAGCTGCTGGCGTCGATACCCTGCTCGCGCAGTTCGCGTTTGATCCGTGCATCGCGCGGCTGCGTGGCCGGCTCGTACTTGCGGTTCCAGTACACCGCTTCGGCACCGGTGTCTGCGATCAGTGCCTGCAGTTCGGCCAGGCTGTCGCCGCTGCGCAGTACCAGCGCCGAGCCACGCGCGCGCAGGTCCGCATCCAGTGCGGCCAGCGACCGGTGCAGCCAGACGTTGGAGGCCGCACCCGGTGCCCACGCGCCTTCTTCATGCGGCGCATGGATGTAGACCGGCACAGGGACATGCCCGGCCTCGAGGGCGGCCTGCAATGCCGGGTTGTCCTGAAGCCGCAGATCGCGGCGAAACCAGACCAGAGCTGCCGACACGCATACCGCCTTCGCTTGAAAGAGGCCACATGATAGCCAGCGCAGGTGAAGGCAGTGCACGCAGCCTTCGCGTGGCCGCCATGCGGCCTGCACCGCTCCTGCACGGCGCACCCGACAAGGTGGGCGCATGCCCAGCCGGACCCCGCCAAGGCAGCACCCACGTGGCCGTCGGCACCCTCCCCCCATTCCGGAACCACCGCCATGACGCCGATCCTGCCTGCTGTCGCCTATTCCGCCGACGTGGAACACCGCGCCCCCGACGAAGAGGCCACCATCGCCGAGCTGGTGGAGGTGTTCACCCGCATGGCCGGCGTCGTCGCCGAGCATGAAGGCCATGCGCACCGCGCGGTACACGCCAAGGGGCATGCGCTGCTGCGCGGCCGCTTCCAGGTGCTCGATGGGCTGGCGCCGGAACTGCGCCAGGGTCTGTTCGCCACCCCTGCCGAATTCAATGCGCTCGTGCGCCTGTCCTCACCGCCGGCCGAACAGCTGCCCGACACGGTGTCCACGCCGCGCGCGATGGCGGTGAAGATCCTGGACGTACCCGGCGCGCGCGTGGATGGCGGCGACGAGCAGCACAGCCAGGACTTCCTGATGGTCAACGGACCGGCCTTCAATACGCCGGGCATCAGCGGCTTCCTGCGTTCGGCCAAGCTGCTGGCGGCCACCACCGAGCGCATGCCGCGGACCAAGCAGGTGCTTTCTGCCACGCTGCGCGGTACCGAGGCGGCGCTGGAAGCAGTGGGCGGCCAGAGCGCGTCGCTGAAGGCGCTCGGTGGCGAACCGCAGCACCACCCGCTCGGCGAAACCTTCTTCACCCAGGTGCCGTTCCGCTACGGGCCCTACATGGCCAAGTTCTCGTGGGTGCCGGTGTCGCCGGCACTGGTCGCGTTGACCGGGCAGAAGCTGCCCTCGGAAGCCGATACACAGCGTGAGGCGGTGGCCGCGTTCTTCGCCCAGCCCGATGCCGTGGCCGAGTGGGAACTGCGTGTGCAGCTCTGCCGCGATCTCGAGCAGATGCCGATCGAGGATGCCTCCGTGGTGTGGCCGGAAGAACTCAGCCCGTTCCAGCCGGTAGGCCGGCTGGTGGTGGGAGCGCAGTCATCGTGGAGCGACGACGCCGAGGCCAGCGAAGACCGGCTTGCCTTCGCGCCCTGGCACTCGCTGGCCGCCCATCAACCGCTGGGCAACATCAACCGCGCGCGCCGGATCGTGATGGCGGCCTCGCGCGACTTCCGTTCCCGCTTCAACCGCTGCCCCATCCACGAACCCTCCGCCAACAACGCGTAGTGCCACGCCCTGCGTGGCAGCCCCAGGCTCCCGACCGCACGGCGCTATGTGGCCCGCACAGCGCCATGCGTACGCGCGGCCACCCGAAGCTCATCCAGCCCCTGCTCCCGCGTGATCGCATCCAGGAAGTGAAGCTCTCGCCGCGCCTTGCGCGTATCCAACGTCACTTCCACCGCCGAGGCAGCGAACTGCTGTCGGGTCAGCGGACCGCGCAACCGCCCGCCACTCACTGCCGCCAGTGCATCGCCCACCGACGCCAGCGCCCACAGCAGCGCGCGCGGCACCGACCTGGCCGGTGCGGCGACGCCCTGGGTCTCCAGCAGCGCGGTGATGAAGGCACGGAATTCGACCGGCTGCTGGTCGGCGACGAAATACACCTCGCCCGCTCGTGCGTAGCGCAGCGCTGCCGAGACCGCCGCGCACAAGGTGGCGATATGGGTGGTGGAGGTCAGGTAGTTGCCACCGGAGATCCAGGCCAACTGTCCGCTGCGCGCCGCCTCGCACAGCTGCGGCAAGGCGGTGGTGTCATCGCGGCCCCAGACGAACCGTGGGCGTAGTACGCTGACCGCAAGATTTTCGGTATTGGCCGCCAACGCGATCCGCTCCGCCTCGGCCTTGCTGCGTGAGTAGCCGCCGATGGCGCGGCGCGGCAGCGGCGCGCGCTCGTCCACGCCCACCAGCGCGCGCCCGCTGGCCAGCACCGACTCGGTGCTGAGCAGGAGCACACGGGCGACACCGGCCCGGCCGGCGGCGTCGATCACCCGGCGCGTGCCATCGACGTTGACACGATGCTGGCGCGCACCACCGCCCACATGGTCGGTATCAGCGGCGGCATGCACGACGGCGTCGCATCCGTGCATGCCCGCGGCCAGGTCACCGCTGAGCAGGTCGGCGCGGTATGCGCGTGCACCGCGCTGCTCGACTACGCGCGCCGCGGCGTCGCTGCGTGCCAGTGCCACCACGGCGTGGCCCTGGTCGATGAAAGAAGTGATGAGGTTGCGGCCGACATAGCCGCTGCTGCCGGTAAGGAAGATCTGCTGGGAAGAAGACATGGGGGGTCCTGCAGCCACTGACGGGCCGCATGTGATCGGGGAAAGATGAAAAAGGAAAAATGGTGGGCGCGTCATGCACCCGACCGGGGATCAGTCCGGCGGTACCTGCTCTACCAGCCACGCGATGTCGCGCAGCAGCTGGTCTCGCTGCTCCCCGGGCCACCGGTGGTAATCGAGCGCCTCGAGCAGCTTCAGGCCCTCCAGCGCCAGATACGCGAGCATCGCGCCACGTGGCTGCTGCGAGGTGGTCGCAACCGCCTCGATCACCTCGCGCTGGTGTTCCTGGAAAGGCCCGCGCAGGCTCGAATCACCGGCCATGGCGGCGACCAGGCTCAGCGCGACCGGTCGGAACGCATCCGGCAACGGTTGCGCTGCGGCCGCCAGCCGCCCCTTGATGACGGGGCTGTCGTGCGCAGGCACGGCCCGGATGGCGGCCTGGTTATGGGCAGTGTCCCGCTGCAGCGCGCGCGCCAGGACGGCCTGTACCAGTGCACGCTTGCTGCCATGGTCGTACAGCACGCTGGCCTTGCTGATGCCTGCCTCGGCGGCAACGGCCTCCAGGGTCAGGCCGGGAACACCATGGCTGGCGACCACGCGTTCGGCGGCGTCCAGCAGATGGTTCGGGTCGATGGAACGCGGTCGGGCCATGCTCTCGCCATTAATATCCGTCCGGATGGATATTAATTGCCGGCGGACCGCGGGTCAATCCGGTGCAGACGCCGAACCCTGCAGGCTGTGCCGCGCGCTGTGGCCGAAACTGCGCTGGTACTCGCGGCTGAACTGCGACAGGCTCTCATAGCCGACCGCAAGCGCTGCCGCGGTCACGTTGACGGACCGGGTTTCGAGCAGCCGTCGGGCTTCGAGCAGGCGCAGCTGCTTCTGGAACTGCAGCGGCGACATCCCGGTCGCCGCGCGGAAGCGCCGGTAGAACAGCGAGACCGACATGTGGCTGGCCGCCGCCAGCGCATCCACCTGCAGCGGCTGGCGGAAATGCCGACGCAGATGCACCACCGCGTCGGCGATGCGCTGCAACGTGCCTTCCGGGCGGGCCATGGCCGCCACATCCGGGCCGGTCGGCCCGGTAAGCAGCCAGTAACCGAGTTCGCGCAGCAGGGTGGGCACCAGCACGCCTCCGGTGGCGTCGATCTGCGCCGCTTCGACAATGCGTGCCACGCAGTCGAGCAACGGCGGAGGAAGGGTATGAACGCTGAGCCCGGCGGCCGCGACGAGGGGTGACGGCGCCGGGTCAAGCCCGGCCAGGACCTGCTGCAGCAGGCTCGTATCCAGCTCGATGGAAACCCCCATGAACGGCCGCGCCCTGCTTGCGGTGAGCACGCGCCCGCTGGCCGGCATCGCGAGCCCGGTCACCAGTCCCTGGCCAGCACGGTAGTCGAGGATGCGTCGCCCGGCCAGGACCTGCTTTGCCCCCTGCACCACGACCCCCAATGCCGGCCGGTACAGCGCATGGCTGGGCATGCGGGCGCGGGTGGTGGTCGATACGATCAGACCCGGCAGCGGCGAAAGCACCCGATCGCCCTCTCCTGCGGAACGGCTGAGGAGGTTGTCCACCGCACTGTGCAGACGCGTCAGCACGCCGGGCCCGCGCGCAACGGTGCAGGATCAGGCAAATGCCTGCCCGTAACCGGCAAGAGTGCGGCGCGGCACCCCGCGATCATGCCTGCTCGTTCCCCACGTCTGGTTGTCGCATGCACACTGACTCTCCACTTCTCCCCGCCCGCGTGGCCCTGGTCACCGGCGGCAACAAGGGCATTGGCCGCAGCATCGCGCTGCAGTTGGCCATGCGCGGTTGGGATGTGATCTTAACGTACCGCAGCGACCCGGCCGCCGCACGCGACGCGGCCGCGGACATCGCGCGCCACGGCCGAGAGGTGATGACCCTGGGCCTGGACATCACCGACAGCGCGAGCTTCGCGGGCGCGTTGGACGAGGCGCGCGCCTGGCTGCGTTCGCGCGGACAGGGCCAGCAGCTCGACGCGCTCATCCATAATGCGGGCGCGCACGCGCCGGCCCCGTTCGGGGCGATCACCGCCGATGACATCGACCTTCTGCATGCACTGCATTTCAAGGGCCCGCTGCTGCTCACCCAGGCGCTGTCACCGCTGCTGGCCGACGGAGCCCGCATCGTCACCCTGTCCAGCAGCCTGACCCGCCACACCGCCGCCGGCAGCCTCGTCTATGCCGCCATGAAGGGCGCGCTGGAGGTCATGACCCGCTATCTGGCACTGGAACTCGGCCCGCGCGGGATCACCGTCAATGCGGTCGCGCCGGGCCCCACGCAGACCGATTTCTTCGGCGGCGCGGTGCGCGACAACCCCGACGTGCAGCGTTATGTAAGCGACCACACGGCACTGGGGCGCCCGGGCCGTGCGGACGACATCGGGGCGATGGTGGCCGCGCTGGTGGGGCCCGACAACCACTGGGTGACCGCGCAGCGGATCGAGGTGGGCGGCGGGATCCTGCTGTAGAACCGCGCCGCTGGCAGCGCTGTGTCGAAACGCTCGCAACGCTCAGTCGCCCTTCGCACGGCGCTGCTGCGTGTCGAAGCGCTGCATGGACTCCCGGATCACCGCCTTGGCCTCGGCGGCATTGCCCCAGCCGCTGAGTTCCACCGGATTGCGGCCTTCCGGCAGGTCCTTGTAGACACGGAAGAACGCTTCGATGCGCTGGCGCTCGATCAGCGGCAGGTCCTGCAGGTCGCGGATGTTGGCGTAAGTCGGGTCGATCTTGTCGGTGGGGACGCCGATCACCTTCTCGTCGTGCTCGCCCTTGTCGACCATCTTCAGGTAACCGATCGGGCGGAAGCGCACGATCACGCCCGGGTGCAGCGGTTCGCGGGTCAACACCAGCGCGTCGAGCGGGTCGTTGTCGCCGGCCAGGGTGCGCGGCATGGAGCCATAGTTGGCCGGGTATGCCACCGGCATCGACTGGAAGCGGTCGACGTGGACCAGGCCGTCGTCCTTGATCTCGTATTTGGTGAAGCTGCCGGCCGGGATCTCCACCGCGAGGTTGGCTTCCTCGGGCGCTTCCTTCGGTTGCGCGGCGAGGAAGGGATGCAGGACGGCGTTGCTGGCCACGCTGGCACCGGCGAGCAGGAGCAGCGACGTGGCCATGGCGAGCAGCGGAAGCACAGGTTTCATGGCGGATTCCTCATTCCCAGCAACGGTCGGCGCGGCCTTTCAGGGTCTGGCTGCGCGTGCAGTCGCGGGGCGCGATGCGGCCTTCGGTGAGTTCGGTCTTCTGCTTGCGGCCGTCGGCACTGCGGGTGAGTTCGAAGCCGTCGTACAGGCGACCGGTTACGGTCCTTGCTTCGTAGCGCAGGTGGCGTGGATCGATCGTGAGGACCTGGAACAGCTGGGTGTCCTCACCGACCGGTGCCATGGTGGCGCGCGCTTCATCCGACAGGCGGTACTGCTTGGGGCCGGCCACGGTCACGATGTACTGCGGGGTGGCAGCCTGCCCCTCCCCACGGCGCCCGTAGGTGTGGTCGTGCCCCTGCAGCACCAGGTCGACCTGGTGCCGGCGCACCACCGGCAGCAGCACATCGCGCAGCTCGGCGTTCTCGCGTCCTTCGCGCGGCGAATAGAAGGGCTGGTGCAGCAGCACGATGCTCCACGGGTGCGGGTTGTCGGCCAGCACCTTGTCCAGCCAGGCCGCCTGGGCCTGCGCGGTGCCCAGGTCGAGTGCGGAGGTGCCGTCGAGGACCGCGATCCGCACGCTCTGGTAGTCGAACCAGTAGGTGCTGGAATCGGCGGCATCGACGCCGTTGCGCGGCAGCGCGAAGGTCACCGGCCAGTGCCGGCCGAGCACACGGCGTTCCTGCGGGGTGTCCTCGAACTCCTCGAAGTACTCGTGGTTGCCGATCGCCGGGGCCACCGCGGTTTCCTGCGGCAGCCAGCCCGCGGCCGCAAACCATTCGCCCCACTCGCTGTCGTCCTGGCCATCGCCGCCGCTGACCAGGTCGCCGGCGAACAGGCTCAGCCGCGCGCCCGGCGCCGCCTTGATGCCCGCGCGCAGCACGCGCGAAACGTGGCTGAGGTTCTTGTTCTGGGTGTCGCCGAAGTACAGCAGGGTCAACGGCTGGTCCGCGCGACCGGCAGTACGCAGCTGGTTCCATGCGCCCCAGGTGTCCTTGCCCTGCACGCGCCACAGGTACAGGGTGTCCGGCACCAGCCCGGTCACATCGGCACGGTGGTAGTGCGCGCTGCCGAGCTCGGTCTGCAGTGGCGTGGTGACCGCGGTAACGCGGTGCGGCGTGCCGACGTCGGGCGAGTCGCCGGCCACGACCCACTCCAGCACGGGCGCATTGACCGTGCCGTCGGTGCGCCAGGCCACCGCGAAACCGTGCGCGGCATCCTGCGCCGGCGAAGCCACGATGCGGTCGGGGAAGCCGGTGGCGGCGTAGTGCGTGCTGCCGGCCGGCACCTGGGTATTCGGCTCGGCCTTGGCCTCGGGCCTGGCGGCAGCCGCACCCGTGCCCAGCAGCAGGGCAAGGGCCAGGGCCGGGATACGGAAGTGCACCCGGGTCACGGTGCGCACTCCAGCGGCAACGACAGCTGCCTGGCCACGCTGGCCCAGTCGAAGGCGACCACGCCCTGGTCGTCATGCACGGCATACAGCGCCCCGTGCGGGAACCGCGGCGAGGCCGCCTGGGTAAGCCAGATGCCGTCGGTGTTGGCCACCGTGTTGCCCTGGAACGCGCCGACGTGCTTGAACGTATGCCGGTCGAACAGGTGGAACACGCTGCGCTGCTTGCCCTGTTCGGTGGTGATCCACCAGCCGTCCTTGCCGCAGGTGCGCAGCATCACGCCTTCGGCCTGCGCCTTGAACGCATCGCGGCCGAAGGTGGTGCCGCTGAACTTCCCTTCCAACGAGTACACCTTGATTTCGCTGGCATACGTTTCGTCTTCTTCGGCGATCAGCAGGTGGTCGTTGGCCGGGTCGCCCCAGATCGACTCGACCACGCGCAGGGCGCCCTTCTCGCTGGTATCGCCGATGCTGCCGACCAGGCGTGCCTGCGCCTTGCCATCCAGCACCTGCAGTGCGTAACGACGCACGCGCTTGTCCAGTTCCGCCAGCGGCGGCAGCACGTCGTTGCCCTGGGCATCTTCGCCGGCGTCGTAGGAGTCGGTCACGTATACGTCGTAGCCGCTCGCCTGCTTGTTGACCCACAACCCGTACGGCTTGCGCAGGTCATCGCCCGCGAACGCCCCCAGCGGGGCGAACGACGGCAGCTGCAGCACCTGCACGCGGTGGTTGTCGCGCTCCACGACCAGCACCAGGTCGTCGATCACGGCGATGCCGTTGGGCCGGTCGAACTGGCCCGGTGCGGTGCCGGTGCTGCCGACATCCCGCAGGTGGGTACCGGTCTGGCCGTCATACACGACCAGCTTGTCGGTGGCCTTGGCGGTGGCGATCAGCCACACCTGCCCCTCCGGCGAGGTCCAGCTGGCCGGCGAGTCGATGTTGTCGGCCGGGGTCATCGGGGTCAGGAAGGCTTCGGCCACGGTGGCCACCGAACGCCCGGTGGTCGCGGCCGCCGGGTCCAATGCCGGTGCGTTCGATGCCGCCGGTGGCGGAGTGACGGCCGGCCTGCAACCGGCCAGCACCGCCAGCGCGAGCAGGGCCAGTACGGGACGTGCGCGCATCACAGGGCCACCTTCAGGCCGAGCGCGTAGGTGCGGCCGTATTCTTCGTTCTGCAGGGTGCGCGAACGCACGCCCTGGTACAGCTCCAGCGGTTTGTCGAGCAGGTTCTGCGCTTCCAGGTACACGCTCACGTTGTCGGTGATCTTGTAGTCCAGGCTGAAATCGAGCTGCGTGTTCGGCGCCACGAAGATGTCGTAGGCAGCGCTGTCGCCCAGCGTATCCAGGTATTCGCTGCGGTACACGGCGGCCAGGCGGGTGCTGAAGCCGGCTTTTTCATAACCCACGTGCGCGCTGTACACATGCTTCGATGCACGCGGCAGGGTGAAGTCGTCATCGGCGCGACCGTCCAGGCCCGGGTCGAAGTCGGTGTCCAGCCAGGTGCCGCTGGCCCCGACCAGCAGGCCGTCCCAACCGGCCGGCAGGAAGCTGAGCTGCTGCTGCCAGTTGAATTCGGCGCCGTACACCCTGGCCTTGTCGCCATTGATCACGCGGGTGACCTCGAAGCCGGGGTATTCGGGATCGCTGTCGCTGACGGTGTTGACGATGTAGCCGTCGATGGTCTTGTGGAACAGGCCGAGCGAGAGGATGCCGGTGCTGCCGATGTAGCGTTCGAAGGACAGGTCCACGTTCTTCGATTCGTACGGATCCAGCTCGGGGTTGCCCAGCCGCACTTCTTCGTCGCCGCGGTTGTAGCCGATGCGCGGAGCGATGTCCCCGAACGAGGGACGTGAGACGGTCTTGTTGGCGGCCGCGCGCAGCACCCAGTCGCTGCCCGCGTCGTAACGCAGGTGCAGGCCCGGCAGCACGTTGGTGTAGCTGCGGTCGGCGCTGAGCGGGGTAACGGTATAGCTGCGGCCGTTGGCGGCCACGTCCACCTGGTTGCCGGTGGCCTGGAACTGGGTGTTCTCAACGCGCACGCCGCCGATGACGCGCAGGTTGCCGAGGTCCCAGGTGCCCATGGCGTAGCTGGCGAAAATGTCTTCGCTGGCGGTGTAGTCCTCTTCCAGCGAGGTCATCGCATTGGCGCCCACGTCCTGCGGGCGGGCGCTGTACTGGCTGCCGAACTGCGCCCAGTAACGGCGCATCGCGTCCGAACTCATGCCCTGCCCCAGGCTGCCGCCACGGTGCTCGGGTGTGCTCGTGGTCCAGTCGGACAAGGCCACGTCCGGGCCGACCCGCAGTTCGCGCTCGTCGGTATCCACGTCGCGGTCGCGCCAGCGGCCGAGCAGGCCGAACTTGTAGCTGCTGTTGTCGCCGTCGAAGCGGATGTTGACCTGCGCGCTGTGTTCCTTGTCGTCCACGCGCTTGGGCGAGACCACGAAACGATCGAAATCGTAATTGCCGTTGTCCATCCAGCCGGCATCGCTGAGGGTGTAACGCGGGATGCCGCTGTTCTGGTCCACGGTCGCGGCCAGGTCGTCGCCGTTGTATTCGAAGCGCGCTTCCATCTCGTCGTTGACGCGCTCTTCGGTACGGGTGTAGCCGACCTTGTAATCGAGCACGGCATTGGTCAGGCGGTTTTCGCCGCCCAGGCTGGCGGCGAAGGTGTTTTCCTTCTTGGTGCGGTAGCGCATGCGCTTCTGGATCGCGTCGGCCGGCAGGTCGTCGACACGGAACTGGTTGTTGCCCAGCGCGGTGACCTCGCCGTCGCCGAAGTTGAAGATCGTGCGCTGGCGGGTTTCGGCATCGTCGAACTGGCTGTACAGGGTGCGCAGGTAGTACTGGCTGTCTTCGCTGGGGCGCCAGTCGAAGTTGAGGTTGGCCCCGATGCGCTTGCGTTCGATCTCGTACTTGCGGTGCTGCAGGCTGGTGGCGAACAGGTCGTCTTCGCTGCCGCCGTCGAATTCGCCGTATTCCACTTCGCTGTTGTCGGACTCGAACCTGCGGTTCTGGTAGTTCACGCCGAGCGCCACGCCGAAGGTTTCGGCGAACACGTCGCTGTAGTTGAAGGCCGCCTTCGGGCTGGTGTGGCCGGACAGGTCCTGGTGGCTGGCTTCGATCTTGCCACGCAGGCTGCGGCCGTCGCGGTCGAAGGCCGAGGCGGACTCGACCAGGATGGCGCCGCCGATCGCATCGCCGGGCATGTCCGGGGTAGGCGACTTGACCACGCGCAGGCGCTCGGTCGAGTCGGAGGGAATCACGTCCAGCGGTGCGGCGCGGCTGGCGTCTTCCGGGGTGCCCACGGCGATGCCGTCGATGCTGACGCTGTTGAGGTTGGCATCAAGGCCGCGCACCACCACGAAACGGCCCTCGCCCTGGTCACGGGTGACGCTGACGCCGGGCAGGCGCTGCAGCGATTCGGCCACGTTCTTGTCCGGGTAGACGCCCATGGCATCGGACGATACCGCGTCCTGGATGGCATCGCTGCTGCGCTTGAGGTCGACCGCGCGGGTCTGCGATTCCAGCTGCGGGCGCACTTCCACCCGGTCCAGCTCGGTGGCTGCGGCAGCGCCGGCGAGCTCCCCGCTCGCGGCGGCCACGGCAGGCGCGGTGGACAGGACCAGCAACGACAGGCTGATGGCCAGCCCCAACGGCGATTTGTTCTGCACGGCATCCCCAACGGTGTAAAGATTGGGTCAGCACGGTATGTCGGGGAGATTGCATGAACGTGACACCGGTGGCGATGGCGACCTCCCGGCGCTGCCTATGGCCGGGTCGGGCGCAGGTGCGGCAAAATGACGTTCTCCCCGTTTTGTTGGCATTCCCATGAAAATCGTCGAAGTTCGCCACCCGCTGGTGCAGCACAAGATCGGCCTGATGCGCGATGCGTCCCTGAGCACGAAGGACTTCCGCGAGCTGGCCAATGAGCTGGGCGGGTTGCTGGCCTACGAGGCCACGGCCGACATGGAAACCGAGGCGCACACGCTGCCCGGCTGGGCCGGTCCGGTGACGGTGCAGCGCATTGCCGGTGCCAAGATCACCGTGGTGCCGATCCTGCGTGCGGGGCTGGGCATGCTCAGCGGGGTGCTGTCGCTGATCCCGGCGGCGCGGGTCAGCGTGGTCGGGCTGCAGCGCGATGAGGAAACGCTGCAGCCGGTGCCTTATTTCGAGCGCCTGACCGGCCGCCTGGAAGAGCGCGATGCGCTGATCCTGGATCCGATGCTGGCCACGGGCGGCACGCTGATCGCGACCATCGACATGCTCAAGCGCGCGGGTGCGCGGCGGATCAAGGGCATTTTCCTGGTGGCGGCGCCGGAGGGCATTGCGGCGGTGCAGGCTGCGCATCCGGATGTGGAAATCTTCACCGCGGCGATCGACGCGCGGCTCAATGACAGGGGTTACATCCTGCCGGGGCTGGGCGATGCGGGGGATCGGATTTTCGGGACGCGTGTAGCGGGCTGATCCGCCGCGTCCCTGTCGGGGGATAGCGTGGACACGCATGGCGTGTCCCTACGCCTCCCCCATCGTAGCGACACGCCATGCGTGTCCCACGGAACATCAGGCCAACGCGCGCGCCTTCAGCTCCCCTTGTTCGTGGGCGGTGCCGAATCGCCCCTTGTCGTCGCGGGTCACCTGGGCCAGGGCGCACTCGGGGTCGTGGGTAAAGAACAGGTGCACGTTGCGGGCGAGTTTATCTTCGAGGAAGCTGCGCTTTTCGTCGATCAGCAGTTCGGCGTTGCGGTCATAGCCCATGGTGATCGGGACGTGCACCCAGGAGCGGCCGGGAATGAGGTCGGCGCAGAATACGACGCCGCCGCGCGGCTGTCCGTTGGCCTGCTCGGGGCCGACGATTTCGGCGAGCATCAGGCCGGGGGTGTGGCCGTGGCTGAAACTGAAACGCACGCTCTGGCCGAGGGTGCGCGAATACGGGCCTTCGACGATTTCCAGCCGGCCGCTGTCCTGCAGCAGCTGCGGCAGTTCGGGGATGAAGCTGGCGCGGTCGCGCGGATGCGGGTTCAGTGCACGCTGCCAGTGTTCGGCGCCGACCAGGAAGGTGGCGTTGGGGAACAGCAGCTCCGGTCCGCGGCCTTCGCTCCAGGGTGCGAGCAGGCCACCGGCATGGTCGAAATGCAGGTGGCTGAGCACGACCACGTCGATGTCTTCGTGTTCGAAGCCGGCTTCGCGCAGGGATTCGATCAGTACGTGGCGGGATTCCTGCACGCCGTAACGATCGCGGAGCCTGGGTTCGAAGAAGGCACCGATACCGGTTTCGAACAGCACGGTCTTGCCGGCCAGCGGGCTGGCCAGGAGGGCGCGACACGCGAGTTCGATGCGGTTGAGATCGTCGGGCGACGCCCACTTCTCCCACACGGCGCGAGGCGCGTTGCCGAACATCGCACCGCCATCGAGTTTCTGTGAGTTACCGCGGATGGACCATAGTTTCATCCGTAAATTATCCGGCGGCTGGCGTTAATAAATCGCTATGTGGATTTTTTCAAAGGTAAGGGCAGAGCCAGAGCCAGAGCCAAAGCGACTTCAGCGCCTCATTGCTGCGTGCAGGGACGGACGGCGGGCAGCCCCCTACGGGACACGCCGTAAATCCATCCATGGAGGCTTGTCAAAAACATCCATGTTTTTGACAGTCCCTACGGGGGCTACCCGCCGTCCGCCCCCGACAGATGATCGTGTGCGGTGGGAAGAGCGGCCGGGTAGAGCCCGGCTCTACGGGGAGATCGCGCCGCTGCCTACGGGGTTGCGGGGGTCGCTGCCTACGCTTAGCTGGTTGCTGCGGCGGTTCCATTCGACCGTCTGCAGGTTGCCCCAGACGTGGCTGGAGCCGCGGCCGCCGGCTGCGGTGTTGCCTGGCAGGTCGATCTTGTGGCCCATGACCTGCAGCTGCTTGATCGTGGCCTCGTCGAAACTGTTGCTTTCGGCCTCGATCACGTCCGGCAGCCACTGGTGGTGGAAGCGCGGCAGTGCCGCCACCTGCTGTGCGTCCAGGCCGTCGTCGTAGCCCAGTACGCCCAGCAGCACCATGGTGATGATGCGGCTGCCGCCCGGCGTGCCCAGCACCACCACTTTGTCGGCCGATTCCATGAAGGTCGGGGTCATCGAGCTGAGCATGCGCTTGCCCGGCTTCGGTGCGTTGGCCGCGTAGCCCATCACGCCGAACGCATTCGGCGTGCCCGGCTTCAGGGCGAAGTCGTCCATTTCGTTGTTGAGCAGCACACCGGTGCCGGAGGGGATCAGGCCGGAGCCGTACAGCAGGTTCACGGTCTGGGTGGCGCCGACGCGGTTGCCGTCCTGGTCGATGATCGAGAAGTGGGTGGTTTCATCGTCTTCCAGCGGGGTCGGATTGCCCGACAGCAGATCGCTCGGGGTGGCCTTGTCCGGGTGGATGGTGGCGCGCAGGCCCTGCGCGTAATCGCGGCTGGTCAGCACTTTCTGCGGAATCTGCACGAAGTCCGGGTCGCCCAGGAAGAAGGTGCGGTCGCGGAACGCGCGGCGCATGGCCTCGACCACCAGGTGGGTGCGGTGGGCCGGATCCATCGCCTTCAGGTCCCAGCCTTCCAGGATCTGCAGCATCGAGGCCAGCGCGATGCCGCCGGACGATGGCGGCGAGGCGGTGGTCACTTTCCAGTCGCGGTAGTTGAAGGTGATCGGTTCGCGCTGCTTCACCCGGTAGCCGGCCAGCTCCTCGGCGGTCCATTTGCCGCCGGCCTGCTTCACCCCGGCCAGCAGCAGCGAGCCGGTCTGGCCCTTGTAGAAACCGTCGAAACCGCCTGCGGCCAGGCGCTCCAGGGTCTGCGCCAGTTCCGGCTGCTTGAACACATCGCCCTCGGCAATCGGGCGGCCGTTGCGCAGGTACACCTCACGCGTGCCCGGGAAACGCTCCATCACCTCGCGGCGCGAGGCGTAGCCCTTGGCCATGCGTGCATATACCGGGAAGCCCTCGCGCGCGATCCGGATGGCCGGGGCCAGCGATGCCTGCAGCGGCAGCTTGCCGTGCTTGGCCGACAGCTCCACCAGCGCCGCCGGCAGGCCGGGAATGCCGGCCGACCACGGGCCGTTCACCGACCGGTCGCGGTCCAGCTCGCCCTTCTTGTCCAGGAATGCTTCGGGGGTCGCGGCGGCCGGCGCGGTTTCGCGCGCGTCCAGCATCACATCCTTGCCGGTGCGCGCATCATGCAGCAGGAAGAAGCCACCGCCGCCCAATCCCGAGCTGATCGGCTCGACCACCGCCAGCGTCGACGACACCGCTACCGCTGCATCGAACGCGTTGCCGCCCTTGGCCAGGATTTCCATGCCCGCCTCGGTGGCCAGGTGATGGCCACTGGCGATCGCCGCGCCCTTGGGGTGGGTGGCCAGCGGTGCCTGGCCGGGCGCGGCGGCCCAGAGCACAGGCGTCCACAGCAGGACGAGCAACAACCAGCGAGGCGACGGCGTTTTCATTCGGGGGCAGACTCCGCATACAGTTCGGGATGATCGCGCTGCAGCCCATGCAACTTGGCCAGCAACGCTTCCTGGGTTTCCGGAATGTCCGGATCGGGATCGATGCATTCCACCGGGCAGACGACCACGCACTGGGGTTCGTCGAAATGCCCCACGCATTCGGTGCAGCGTGCAGGGTCGATCACGTAGATGGTTTCACCCATCGAGATGGCCTGGTTGGGACAGGCGGGCTCGCATACGTCGCAGTTGACGCAGAGCTCATTGATTTTCAGCGACATGGCGTTACTCCACGCCAGTGCCGGCAGAGGGAAACCGGCCTGCGCTGGCGCGCGGGCCGGTCAACGGCGGCGCCCACGCAGGGACGCCGCCCGGGCCGCGCGCAGGGCGCGGCCGCCATGGCACGGCTTACTTGGCTTCGACGAAGATGTACTCGGCGCCGGTCGGCTGGACGATCGACTGCACGCGGGCGTTGTCGGCGGCCTGGCCGATGAACACCACGCGCACACCCTTCATCGAGTCGGCGGACACGTCCTTGAACACGGCCTGGATCATGTCGGCCATCTTGCCCGAGGCCGACGAACCGAAGGCCAGCATGTTGCCCGGCTGCACGCCACGGGCGACGGCGGCGGTGGCGCTTTCGACCTGGCGGTCGTACTTGGCCTGGAACTCCGGATCCGATTCCGGCGCCAGGTAGTACAGGAACGGGCTGTTGGTGATGTTGCCCATGTTCTGCACGGCCTGCGCCTGCAGGTACTTCTTCCAGCCCGCATCGTCGTCCTTGGCCGGGGCAACCAGCGCCTGCTGGGCTTCGGCGACCGGAGCGGCCTCTTCCTTCTTGCAGGCGGTGAAGGCCAGCGCGAACGACGCGATCAACATGGCACGCATGGTGTTGTTCATGGAGTCTCCCTCTTGGTGATTCTAGGTATTGTGTGGATCTTGGGGTTACGACGGGCCCGACTTCGCTTCGCGGACCTTGCGCAGCGCCTCGAGGACCGAGGCCGGCACGAAACCGGACACGTCACCGCCAAGACGGGCGATCTCGCGGACCAGCGAGGACGAAATGAAGCTGTGCTGCTCGGCCGGGGTCAGGAACAGGGTCTCGACCTCCGGGATCAGGTGGCGGTTCATGCTCGCCATCTGGAATTCGTATTCGAAATCGGACACCGCGCGCAGGCCGCGCAGCAGCACCCCGCCCTGCTCGGAGCGCACGAAATGCGCCAGCAGGGTATCGAAACCGCGCACTTCCACGTTGCGGTGGTGGGCCAGCGCATCACGGGCCAGTGAGACGCGCAGCTCCAGCGGCAGCGAAGGCCCCTTGGACGGGCTCTGCGCCACGCCGACCACCAGCTTCTCGAACAACGGCGCGGCCCGGTTCACCAGGTCGATGTGACCATTGGTGATTGGATCGAAGGTGCCCGGGTATACGGCGATGCGGCGGTTGGCTACGGTCATGCGGAAGCTACGCGTTCTGATCTGGTGAAAGTGTAGCAGCGGCGCGGCGGTACAGGGCAAAGCCGACCTCCCGGGTGCCCCCCTCGCGGTGCAGCAGCCAGCCCGGGGGCAGGCGCAGGGTCTGGCCGGCGGGCGATTCCAGGTACAGCCAGGCATCGGCCGCCAGGTGTGGGCCGAGCCCGGCCAGGGCCGCGTCCCACAGGCCGTCGCCGAACGGCGGGTCGATGAAGACGATGTCGGCCAGCCCCGAGGGGCGCTGCGCCAGCCAGTGCAGCGCGTCGGCCTGGACCACCTCGACCTGGCCCTGGGCGCCCAGCTTCGCCACCGATTCGCGCAGCTGCCGGGCCAGCGCGGCGTCGCGCTCGACCAGGGTGGCCTGGGCGGCGCCGCGCGATATCGCCTCCAGGCCCAACGCGCCGCTGCCGGCGAACAGGTCCAGCACCCGGGCCCCGCCCAGCCGTGGCATCAGCCAGTTGAACAGGGTTTCGCGGACCCGGTCGCTGCTGGGCCGCAGGCCTGGTGCCAGCGGCACCGGCAATTTCGTATTGCGCCATTTGCCGCCGATGATGCGGACCTGGCCGGTGGCGGCCGCAGGAGAGGTACGAGGTTTCATCCCTGCATTGTAGAGCCACGCCCTGCGTGGCTGCTTTCGGACAGCGTTCCAGCCACGCAGGGCGTGGCTCTACATGGGGGAACCTTGAAAACCGGGTCCTGCACCCCTACCCCTTGAGCCAGCCGCCGCGCCGGGCGCGGCACCGTCCAAGGAGCACTCCACCGATGACCGAGCAGACCCGAAAAGAAACCCTGGGCTTCCAGACCGAAGTGAAGCAGCTGCTGCAGCTGATGATCCACTCGCTGTACTCCAACAAGGAAATCTTCCTTCGCGAGCTGATCTCCAACGCCGCCGACGCTTCGGACAAGCTGCGCTTCGAAGCGCTGACCCAGCCGGGATTGCTGGAGAACGGCGGTGAACTGCGCATCCAGGTCAGCGTCGACCCGCAGGCGCGCACGGTGACCATCGACGACAACGGCATCGGCATGAGCCGCGACGAGGCCATCGCCCACCTGGGCACCATCGCCAAGTCCGGCACCGGCGATTTCCTGCGCCAGCTTTCCGGCGACCAGAAGAAGGATTCGCAGCTGATCGGCCAGTTCGGCGTCGGCTTCTACAGCGCGTTCATCGTCGCCGACCAGGTCGATGTGTACTCGCGCCGTGCCGGCCTGCCGGCCAGCGAGGGCGTGCACTGGTCCTCGCGCGGCGAAGGCGAGTTCGAGGTGGACACCATCGACAAGCCCGAACGGGGCACCCGCATCGTGCTGCACCTGAAGGACGACCAGCAGGACTTCGCCGATGCCTGGCGCCTGCGCGGCATCATCAAGAAGTACTCCGACCACATCGGCCTGCCGATCCAGATGGCCAAGGAACACCACGGCGACGACGCCCCGGCCGAGGTCGAATGGGAAACCGTGAACCGTGCCAGCGCGCTGTGGACGCGGCCACGCAGCGAGATCAGCGACGCCGAATACCAGGAGTTCTACAAGCACGCCGCGCACGACCACCAGGATCCGCTGGCCTGGAGCCACAACAAGGTCGAGGGCAAGCTGGAATACACCTCGCTGCTGTACGTGCCGGCCCATGCGCCGTTCGACCTGTACCACCGCGATGCACCGAAGGGCCTGAAGCTGTACGTGCAGCGCGTGTTCGTGATGGACCAGGCCGAGCAGTTCCTGCCGCTGTACCTGCGCTTCATCAAGGGCGTGGTCGATTCCAACGACCTGTCGCTGAACGTGTCCCGCGAGATCCTGCAGTCCGGTCCGGTGATCGACTCGATGAAGTCGGCGCTGACCAGGCGCTCGCTGGACATGCTGGAGAAGCTGGCCAGCGACAAGCCCGAGGTCTACGCCGGGTTCTGGAAGCAGTTCGGCCAGGTACTCAAGGAAGGCCCCGCCGAAGACTTCAACAACCGCGAGAAGATCGCCGGCCTGCTGCGCTTCGCCTCGACCCATGACGCCAGCGGCGATCAGAGCGTGTCGCTGGCCGATTACCTCGGCCGCATGGTCGAAGGCCAGGACAGGATCTACTTCCTGACCGGCGACAGCCACACCCAGGTCAAGGACAGCCCGCACCTGGAAGTGTTCCGCAAGAAGGGCATCGAAGTGCTGCTGCTCACCGACCGCATCGACGAGTGGCTCATGGGCTACTTGACCGAGTTCGAGGGCAAGTCGTTCGTCGATGTCGCCCGCGGCGACCTCGACCTGGGCGCGCTGGAAAGCGCCGAGGACAAGCAGGCGCAGGAAGCGGCGGCCAAGGACAAGCAGGGCCTGGTCGACCGCCTCAAGACCGCGCTGGGCGATGACGTGGCCGACGTCCGCGTGTCGCACCGGCTGACCGATTCGCCGGCGATCCTGGCCATCGGCGAGCAGGACCTGGGCCTGCAGATGCGCCAGATCCTGGAAGCCAGCGGCCAGAAGGTGCCGGACAGCAAGCCGGTGTTCGAGTTCAATCCCGGCCACCCTCTGATCGGCAAGCTGGACCAGGAAGCTGATACCGGCCGCTTCGCCGACCTCAGCCGGGTCCTGTTCGACCAGGCCGCGCTGGCGGCCGGCGACACGCTGAAGGATCCGGCGGCATATGTGCGCCGGTTGAACAAGTTGTTGTTGGAATTGTCGGCCTGAGCGGCGTACCGACCAACGGTCGGTACCTACCGGTGATCTGCGGCGTGCCGACCAACGGTCGGTACCTACCGGTCACCTGCGGCGTACCGACCAACGGTCGGTACCTACCGGTCACCTGCGGCGTGCCTGACCCTTGGTCGGTACCCGCCCTTTCGTCCGGGGTAGCGCACGACCGTTGGTCGTGCGCAGGCGCCGGCAACACCGCGCCCCGCCCGCCGCTCCACGCGGGCCATACAGGCCCGGGTGGTAGCATATCCCCCTGATTTCAGCGCCGAATCCCATGCTCAGTTTCTTCCGTCGCAAAAAGCCCCAGGACGCCCCGCAGGACGCGCCCAAGACCCAGCACTACACCGCTGAGGAACTGGCCGCCGCGTTCCCGTCCGCCGCCGCCGAGGCCGCACCGGTCGTACCGCCCGCCGCGCCCACCGTCGAGCCCGCGCCCGTAGAAGCACCGGCAGCTCCGGTGGCAGCTCCGGTAGCAACGCCCGCCGTCGACGCCACCGCCCTCGTGAGCCCGCCGCCGACCCCGGCCGATGCGCCCCGCATCGAGGCCGTACAGGCCGCGCCCGCCCCGCTCTATCCGCCGGCCCCGGTCGTGGTCGCCACCGACATCGTGCAGGAAGCCGTGCAGCCGCTGGCCTCCCCGGCCGCCTTCGACGAGGCGGCGCCCGCCGCGCCGGGCAAGACCGGTTGGCGCGACCGCCTGCGCAACAGCGTCATCGCACGCAGCTTCGGCGGCCTGTTCTCGCGCAATCCCAAGCTCGACGACGACCTGCTGGATGAGCTGGAAACCGCGCTGATCACCGCCGATGTCGGCGTCGGCGCCACCACGGCGCTGGTGGAAGGCCTGCGCAGGCGCATGAAGGCGCGCGAATTCGCCGATGCCCCGGCGCTGCTGAAAGCACTGCGTGCCGAGCTGATCGCGATCCTGCAGCCGGTCGCCAAACCGCTGCACATAGACCGCACGGCGAAGCCCTTCGTGATCCTCACCGTCGGCGTCAACGGGGTCGGCAAGACCACCACCATCGGCAAGCTGGCCAAGCGCTTCAAGGACGATGGCCACAGCCTGATGCTGGCCGCCGGCGATACCTTCCGCGCCGCCGCCGTGGCGCAGCTGCAGGCCTGGGGCGAGCGCAACGGCGTGGCCGTGGTCGCCCAGGGCCAGAACGCCGATGCTGCCTCGGTGGCATTCGATGCGCTGCAGGCCGGCAAGGCCCGCGGTACCGACGTCCTCATCGCCGACACCGCCGGTCGCCTGCACACCCAGGGCGGCCTGATGAACGAGCTGGGCAAGATCCGCCGCGTGCTCGGCAAGATCGATGAAAGCGCACCGCACGAGGTGCTGATGGTCATTGATGGCACCACCGGCCAGAACGCACTCTCGCAGCTGCGCCAGTTCCATGCCGCGGTCAATGTCACCGGCCTGGTGGTGACCAAGCTGGACGGCACCGCCAAGGGCGGCGTGGTGTTCGCGCTGGCCCGCGAATTCGGCATCCCGATCCGTTTTGCCGGTATCGGCGAGCGCCCGGAAGACCTGCGCGTCTTTGATCCGGAAGCGTTCGTGGATGCGTTGCTGCCGGAAGCGCTGGGCGGTTGATGTCGCCCGCCATCGCCGACGCGTTCGTCGGCCGGCTGCTGCCGTGGTTCGACGGCCATGGCCGGCATGACCTGCCCTGGCAGCATCCGCGCACGCCGTACCGGGTGTGGTTGTCGGAAATCATGCTGCAGCAGACCCAGGTCGCCACGGTCGTTCCGTACTTCCTGAAGTTCCTGGCGGTGTTTCCGACCCTGTCCGACCTGGCCGCAGCCAGCAATGACCAGGTGATGGCGCAGTGGGCCGGGCTCGGCTACTACGCCCGTGCCCGCAACCTGCATGCCGCCGCGCAGCGTTGCGTGGACCAGCACGGCGGCGAGCTGCCACGCGATTTCGATGCACTGCATGCGCTGCCGGGGATCGGTCGCAGCACCGCCGGGGCGATCCTCAGCCAGGCGTGGAACGACCGTTTCGCGATCCTGGACGGCAACGTCAAGCGCGTGCTCACCCGCTACCACGGCATCGAAGGCTTTCCGGGCCTGCCTGCGGTGGAAAAAGTGCTGTGGGCGCTGGCGCAGCTGCACGTGGAGCATGTGCCGGACCAGCGCCTGGCCGATTACACGCAGGCGCAGATGGACCTCGGCGCCACGGTGTGCACCCGCGCCAGGCCGGCCTGCGTGATCTGCCCGCTGCAGGACGACTGCGTGGCGCGCCGCGAAGGCCGCAGCGACCAGCTGCCCACCCCGAAGCCCAGCAAGGTCCTGCCCGAACGCGAGGCGGTGGCGCTGCTGCTGCGCGATGCGCAGGGTCGGGTACTGCTGCAGAAGCGGCCTGACACCGGCATCTGGGCGCAGCTGTGGACGCTGCCGCAGGCCGACAGCGGCACCGCGCTGCAGGACTGGTTCGATGCGCATGTGCTCGGTTCACTGGAAGATGCCGAGGAGCTTCCGGTGCTGCAGCACACCTTCAGCCACTATCGCCTGCACCTGCAGATCCTGTCGCAGCGGGTCGATGGCCTGCGGGGAGACACTCCCGCGCTGCGCTGGGTCGCCGCCGCGGACCTGCCTGCACTGGGCCTGCCCGCCCCGATCCGCAAGCTGCTGGATACCGGCAGCGCCCCGCCCGCCCCCGTCGCGCGCCGTAAACTACGCGCTGCAACGCCCCCGAAAACCATCGAGTAGCCCATGCCCCGCACCGTTTTCTGCCAATACGAACAACGCGACACCGAAGGGCTCGACTTCGTGCCCTATCCCGGCGAGCTGGGCCAGCGCATCTTCAACGGCATCGGCAAGAGCGCCTGGTCCAAATGGCTGGCCCACCAGACCATGCTGATCAACGAAAACCGGCTGTCGCCGCGCGACCCGAAGCATCGCGCGTTCCTCGAAGAAGAGCTGGAGAAGTACCTGTTCGGCGGTGGCGCCGAAGCCCCGGCGGGATTCACCCCGGAGGCGTAACCCGGTAGCGCCGGCCGTTGGCCGGCCCATGCACACCCGTCACCGCGCGATTGCCGGCCAGAGGCCGGCACTACGAACCGTTACGGGCCGATCGTGACCCGGATCAACCGGAGCAGGACCCGTTCAACCGTCGGTCCCTTCCCGCTCCTGCACCTGTGCCTGGCGCAACTCTTTTTCCGAGGCGCGCAGTGCCTTGACGTCCAGCGGGCGGATGCTGCCGATGAAGCACGGTACGGTGGGGCCCTGGTTGGGGTCACGGATCAGCACCTTGTCGAAGCGCGCCGAGACCTGGCCAATCCGGCTGGTCAGCCCGATCGCGGTCGCATAGCTCAACCCGTAGCAAGGGCCCCGCAGCTCCAGCAGGTACGCCTCGCTGGGACGGGTCCATACCGCAAGCGCGCTGTCGCCGAGCTCGGTCCAGCCATTGAGCGAGCCGAAGTAGCGCATCGCACTCTGCGGCGGGCCGGCATGGGCGCGATACAGCTCCAGGCGTTCTTCGCTGGTCAGGCGGCCGGTGGCACAGCCGGCCAGCAGCACGGCAACGGCAATCAAGGCGATCAGGCGTTTCATGGCACCTCCAGGTCGACACGCCGATCATGCACCGGCCGGGGCGCGGCCGCAGCCCCGCCCCAGCTCCCGTTCAGCCGCCAGCTCAGACCTGGTCGTGGGACAGCGCGTGCAGGCGGCCTTCGCGCAGTTCCAGCACGCGGTCCAGCTTGCGCGCCAGGCTGCGGTCGTGGGTCACCAGCACCAGGCTGGTGTGGTGCGCACGGTTGAGCTCCAGCATCAGCTCGAACACGGTCGCGGCGGTCTTGTCGTCGAGGTTGCCGGTCGGCTCGTCGCCGAGCACGCAGGCCGGACGGTTGACCAGCGCGCGCGCCACGGCAGCACGTTGCCGCTCGCCACCGGACAGTTCGCCCGGCTTGTGTTCCAGCCGGTGGCCCAGGCCCACCGACTCCAGCAGCGCCTGCGCGCGGCCGCGGGCGTCTGCAACCGCGTCACCGCCCAGCAGCACCGGCATCATCACGTTTTCCAGCGCGGTGAACTCGGGCAACAGGTGGTGGAACTGGTACACGAAGCCCAACGCACGGTTGCGCAGGCGGCCCCGCTGCCCATCGGACAGCGCCGACATCTGGTTGCCGGCCACGAACACTTCGCCTGCGGTGGGCGTATCCAGCCCGCCCAGCAGGTGCAGCAGCGTGCTCTTGCCGGCGCCGGACGCGCCGATGATGGCCACGGTCTCGCCGGCAGCCACGCTCAGGTCCAGCCCGTTGAACACCGGGGTCTGCATCCGCCCTTCGGCATAGGTCTTGGCCAGCCCCTGGGCACGGATCACTTCGTCGCCGCGGTTGATCGGCTCATTCATAACGCAGGGCCTCGGCCGGCTGGGTGCGGGCAGCGCGCCACGCGGGGTACAGGGTGGCGAGGAAGCTCATGACCAGCGCGACCACGGTGATGATGACGATGTCCGGGGTCTGCATGTCGGTGGGCAGGCCGGTGATGTAATAGACGTCTTCGGGCAGCAGCTTGACGTTGAACACGGTCTCGATCGCGCCGAGGATGCGCTCCAGGTTCAAGGTCAGGGTGATGCCGCCGACCACGCCGAGCACGGTGCCGAAGATGCCGATCAGCGAGCCCTGCACCATGAACACCTGCATGACACCGCCGGGGGTCAGGCCAAGCGTTCGCAGGATCGCGATGTCGGCCTGCTTGTCGGTGACCAGCATGACCTGAGAGGACACCAGGTTGAACGCCCCCATGGCGATGATCAGCGAGAGCAGGATGCCCATCACCACCTTCTCCATGCGCAGCGAGTGGTACAGGTTGGCGTTCTGGCGGGTCCAGTCGCTGACCCGGTACGCGCCGCCCAGCGAGTGCGCCAGGTCGTAGCCGACGTCGAACGCCTTGTCCATGTCGTGCAGCTTCAGGCGCACGCCGGTCACCCCGTCCATGCGCAGCACGCGTTCCAGGTCGGCCATGTTGGCGTAGGCCACGCCACGGTCGATCTCGTTGTAGCCGGCCTCGAAGATGCCGCTGACGGTGAAGCGCTTCAGCCGCGGCATCGCGCCGACCGGCGTGCCCTGCACTTCGGCCAGGGTCACCAGCACGGTGTCACCGACATCCACACCCAGCCACAGCGCCAGTTCCTGGCCCACCAGCAGGTTGTAGCTGCCTTCGGTGAGGCTGTCGAAACTGCCCTTCTTCACCTTGGTGTTGATCACCGACACCGCCGGCTCCAGCGCCGGGTCGATGCCCTGCACGATCGCGCCCTGCACGCGCGGGCCGCTGAGCATCGCCTGGATCTCGATGTACGGCGCGGCGCCGGCCACGCGCGGGTCCTTGTGGGCCACGTCGATGGTGCGCTGCCAGTCGGACATCGGCGCGCCGTCGGTGGTGACCGTGGTGTGCGCGGTCATCTGCAGCAGGCGGTCGCGGATTTCCTTCTGGAAGCCACTCATCACCGCCAGCGTGGTGATCAGCACGGTCACCCCCAGCGCGATGCCGAGGATCGAAGCCATGGAGATGAAGGAGATGAATCCGTTGCGACGCTTGGCCCGGAGGTAACGCAGGCCGATGGAAACGGGTATGGGTTTGAACATGCAGGTACGCCGGACAATTCAGGCTATGGTGCCATCACGGACGTGAACGGGAAATGGGACGGGCCCGGATCGCCAACCGGAGCGCGCGTCGCTGCGGTGCCGGCAGCGTATCGGGCCAGAACAGGCAGGCCTGGCGGCGCCCGCCGACGCGCCAGCACAGCTGCAGCAGCGGGCCGCGGTCGTGCAGGGTCAGCGCGTCCACCGGCTGCCCGTCGACGCAGGCGGGGCTGTCCCTGGCGGGGATGACGATGGCGCGGGGCCGGCGGCGGGCGTACTGCCATCCCTGCCCTGCCGCAGTCGCGGCAGCCAGCAGGCCCAGCGGCCACCGGGCCGGCGCGGGCAGCGCGCTGGAAAACGCCACCCACGGCATCAGCGCGGCGAACAGCAGGTGCGCGGCAAGCTGCCAGCGCGAGGGGCGCCACTCAAGCCGGCAGGGCGCGGATCCGGGCGATGAGATCGCGGAGCTGGGCATCGGGGCATTCCTCGTAACCCATGAACCAGCGCCACAACTTATCGTCTTCGCAGTCGAGCAGGCGCAGGAAAACCTCGCGCTCGTCGGTAGGCGCAGTGGGCCATTGGCGGTCGAGATAACGCTCGAACAACTGATCCAGCTCGCGCATGCCGCGGCGGCAGCGCCAGCGGAGCTTCTTGAGGAGGGTGGCTTCGTCCATTTCGGGTTCCCACATATGGCAAAGCCACGCAGGGCGTGGCTCTACAGTTCCAACGGTTTCCGCCTGGGACACGCATGGCGTGTCCCTACGCGGGTCAATCCACCGTAGTGACACGCCATGCGTGTCACTGCCCTTCATCAGGCGCGGCGCGCCATCATCAGCTTCTTGATCTCGGCGATCGCAAGCGCCGGGTTCAGGCCCTTCGGGCAGGTCCGGGCGCAGTTCATGATGGTGTGGCAGCGGTACAGCTTGAACGGGTCTTCCAGGTCATCCAGGCGCGCACCGGTGTCTTCATCGCGCGAGTCGATGATCCAGCGGTAGGCCTGCAGCAGGATCGCCGGGCCCAGGTAACGCTCGCCATTCCACCAGTAGCTCGGGCAGCTGGTCGAGCAGCACGCGCACAGGATGCACTCGTACAGCCCGTCGAGCTTCTTGCGGTCGTCCGGCGACTGCAGGCGCTCGCGGTCCGGCGGTGCCGGGGTCTGGGTGCGGATCCACGGCTTGATCGACGCGTACTGGGCGTAGAAATGCGTCAGGTCCGGCACCAGGTCCTTGATCACGCTCATGTGCGGCAGCGGATAGATCGGCACTTCGGCCTTGCCGCAGTCGGCAATGGCGCGGGTGCAGGCCAGCGTGTTGGTGCCGTCGATGTTCATCGCGCACGAACCGCAGATGCCTTCGCGGCACGAGCGGCGGAAGGTCAACGTCGGGTCGATCTCGTTCTTGATCTTGATCAGCGCGTCCAGGACCATCGGGCCGCAGGCGTCCAGGTCGATCTCGTACGTATCGGTGCGCGGATTGCTGTCGTCGTCGGGACTCCAGCGGTAGACCTTGAAGGTGCGCAGGTTCTTGCCACCGCTCTTGGCGGGGAAGTGCTTGCCCTTCGTGATCTTGGAATTCTTTGGCAGGGAAAACTCGGCCATGGCTGCTCTCGTTGGCTCAGGCGGCCCGCGCCCTCAAGGCGCGGATTGCATGGTAGGCGGGGGTCGCGATCAGTACACGCGCGGCTTCGGCGGCACCACGGCAACCTCGTCGGTCAGCGTGTACATGTGCACCGGACGGTAATCGAAGCTGCACTTGCCCTTGTCGTCGACGCTGACCAGGGTGTGCTTGTGCCAGTTGACGTCGTCGCGATCCGGATAATCCTCGTGCGCGTGCGCACCACGGCTTTCCTTGCGCTGTTCGGCCGAGTTGATCGTCGCCACCGCGTTCAGCAGCAGGTTGTTCAGCTCGTAGGTTTCGATCAGGTCCGAGTTCCAGACCAGCGAACGGTCGCTGACCTTCACGTCCTGGAACGAATCGAACACCTGCGCCATCTTCGCGCAGCCTTCCTTCAGCGTTTCGCTGGTACGGAACACCGCGGCGTCGGCCTGCATGGTGCGCTGCATGTTGTCGCGGATGACCGAGGTCGGGGTATCGCCGTCGGCGTAACGCAGCTTGTCCAGCAGGCCCAGCGCCTTGTCGCAGGCGTCGGCGGCAAGCGGCTTGTGCGATGCACCCGGCTTGATCGTCTCGGCGCAACGGTTGGCCACCGCGCGGCCGAACACCACCAGGTCGAGCAGCGAGTTGGAGCCGAGGCGGTTGGCACCGTGCACCGACACGCAGGCGGCTTCGCCGATCGCGTACAGGCCCGGGACCACGGCGTCGTTGTTGTCGCCGACCTTGCGCACCACTTCACCGTGGAAGTTGGTCGGGATGCCGCCCATGTTGTAGTGCACGGTCGGGATGACCGGGATCGGCTGCTTGTGCACGTCGACGCCGGCGAAGATGCGGGCGCTTTC
>Ga0213821_1000270_pt1 | contig 34988 bp, 31 predicted proteins | sample MC6MC0909MG_FD_179894 | JGI IMG/M metagenome (GOLD analysis project Ga0213821, IMG submission 179894) | Enriched soil aggregate microbial communities from Iowa State University, Ames, United States - MC6-MC0909-MG | ecosystem: Environmental > Terrestrial > Soil > Unclassified | place: USA: Iowa...
AAGCTGATCACCTACGGCAAAGACCGCGACGAAGCCATGGCGCGCATGCGCAATGCCCTGGACGAGATCGTCGTCGACGGCATCAAGACCAACATCCCTCTGCACCGCGACCTGGTGCGTGATGAAGGTTTCTGCAAAGGTGGCGTCAACATCCATTACCTCGAGCACAAACTGGCTAACCAGGATTGATCTTGAGCTAATGCTGTCCACTTAAGGCTCTTGTCGCCTGCTTTGGGGCCGCTTTGCGCCCCTTCGCGGCGGCTCGGCGCCCCGACAAGCCCGCTCCCACAGGTACGGCGCCGCTCTGACGGTCGGCGCCGTACCTGCGGGAGCGGGCTTGCCCGCGAAGGGCTGCAAAGCGGCCCCAAAATCTTAAGTGAACAGCATTATTCGCCGTGGTTGCACGGCGCATTTCCTCGAATTAGTAGCCTCTCTACACAGCCTTCAGGACGCCTGACGCTCATAGCGGCAGCGGCTTGAGCCAGAACGACATGATCTTGGCCGATTCCTCCTGCTCATCCAGATCGCGCCAGGCGTGTGAGCTGCGCAAGGTTGGCTCGTCAAGAAACCCCCGGTTGCGCCAGAACCCGTGCAGTGGCTTGTAGTCCGTCGGCCTTAGTGGATGACCATTCGGGCGCTCCACCGTGCAGAACGTGCAATAGTCGAATTCAGCCAGCTTGTGCGCATAAGACTCGCGCTCGATGAAAAAGCGCACCCCCAGGCCCCGGCCTCGATAGGCGGGCAGCAACACTGACTCAGCAAAGTAATAAACGCTCGCCGGATCCCGCCCCTGAGCCAGGAACGGCTGCTGCAACTGGCTCGATCCATCGACCAGCGGTAGACCAAGCGAGGCACCCACCAGCTTGCCATCGTCCAGTGCCAGGACCACCAGACTACGCCCAGAGCGCGCGTAACTGGCCAGGTAGTCAGCCTCAGACTCCAGGGTGCCATCATAGAGGTAGGGAAATTCGCGAAACACCGTCAGGCGCAGGCGAGCGAGGTCATCGATGTAAGGCGCAATCGCGGCGCCGTGCAGCAGGCGGATTTCCATGCGGGGCGGTCGTTTTGTCGATGTGGATGACGTACTCGGCTAAGCCGGGCCTGAGTCAAGACCCTATCATCGCTTGCATGCCCCCTCCTTTCCCGAACACGACAGGAACATTGCCATGACCGCTACTGAACTGGTCAACGCCTACTACCGCGCCCTCAACGCCAAGGACCTGCCAGCCTTGCTCGCCCTGCTCAGCGAAGATGTGATCCATGACATCAACCAAGGCGAGCGGCAGATGGGCAAGCGAGCGTTTGCCGCGTTCATGGACAACTTCAACCACTGCTATAGCGAGCGCTTGGCCGATCTGGTGGTCATGGAAAATGCCGAGGGCACTCGCGCAGCGGCCGAATTTACCGTGCATGGGACCTATCTTGCCGATGCCCCTGGGTTGCCCTCAGCCAAAGGGCAGACGTACGTGCTATCGGCTGGGGCGTTCTTCTATATTCACTGCGGCAAGATTGCCCGGGTAAGTCATTACTCCAACCTCAATGATTGGCTTGAGCAAGTGGTGTGAGGCCTGGCCAGCGCTGTAGCCCGCGTGCTGTTGATTCAAGGCGCGCCAGAGCCAAAACGGCATCTGCCTGGTGCACCATCATCCACTCTGCCACTACCAGCAAATCGCACAAACCCCACGCACTCAAGTAAACTGCACCCCTTCGCGCAGCCCAGTGCTGCCCCCAACTCGATTCATCAAAGGTACCCGCCATGCCCTGGCTGCAAGTACGCCTGGCCATCAGCCCAGAACAAGCCGAAACCTACGAAGATGCCCTGCTGGAAGTGGGTGCTGTCTCGGTGACTTTCATGGACGCCGAGGACCAGCCGATCTTCGAGCCGGACCTCAACACCACCCCGCTGTGGTCGCACACCCACCTTTTGGCCTTGTTCGAAGCCGATGCCGAGCCTGAGCAGGTATTCGCCCACCTGCGCCTGCTGACCAACGCCGAACTGCCCGAGCACCACGCCGAGGTGATCGAGGATCAGGACTGGGAACGCAGCTGGATGGACAATTTCCAGCCGATGCGCTTTGGCCGTCGTCTGTGGATCGTGCCGAGCTGGCATGAAGCGCCGGAAAAAGATGCGGTGAACCTGCTGCTCGATCCGGGCCTGGCCTTCGGTACCGGCACCCACCCGACCACCGCGCTGTGCCTGGAATGGCTCGATGGCCAACAGCTCCAGGACAGCCAAGTGCTGGACTTCGGTTGCGGTTCGGGCATTCTGGCCATCGCCGCGCTGCTGCTCGGCGCCCGCGAAGCGGTCGGCACCGACATCGACGTACAGGCGCTGGAAGCCTCGCGCGACAACTCCGGGCGCAACGGCATAGGCGCAGAGCGCTTCCCGCTGTATCTACCGGAACATATGCCGGCCCTGCAGGCCGACGTGCTGGTCGCCAATATTCTCGCGGGCCCATTGGTTTCGCTGGCCCCGCAATTGTCCGGGCTGGTTCGCCCCGGTGGCCTGCTGGCGCTGTCGGGGATCCTCGCCGAACAAGGTGAGGAAGTCGCCGCAGCCTACGCCAAGGACTTCGACCTGGATCCGATCGCTGAACGCGACGGTTGGGTACGCATCAGTGGTCGCCGTCGCTCGGCCGGCCTAGAATAATTCCTTGCATAACCCCCGGATTGCCGCATGACCGACAGTTTCGTCACCCAGTGCCCGCATTGCCAGACCAGCTTTCGCGTCACTCATCATCAGTTGAGCGTGGCCCGTGGGGTGGTTCGTTGCGGCCAGTGCCTACAGGTGTTCAACGCCGCCAAGCAGTTGCTTGAGCAGAACCGCGCCGGCACTGCCCAGCCCGCTCCGGCGACGGCCGTCGCGCCGACCCCTGAAGCTGTCGCAGCGCCAGCACCAGCGCCGGTCCAAGCGCCACTCCCCGACAACTGGGCGGCCACCTCGCAAGCCCTGGATGATCTCGACCTGGACCAGGCGCTGGCTCATCTGGAGCGCCGTGACCAGCCGGTAGAAAGCCAGGCCGAAGGCCGCAACGATGCGTTGCAAGCCCGGCGTGACGATCACAGCCTGGACGACCACCACGACCAGCCGTTCGGCAATGCCACCGACGAGCCCGCGCAAGAGCTCCCGGCGCTGCTCGAGCCACAGCCGCCGTTGATCGAGGCACAACCACTGGACCTGGAACCGGCCCCCGGCGAGCGCACCGAGCCAACGCTAAGCCTGGACCTGCAAGCCGACGACGAACCGGTTCGCCAGCAACCGACCATTGCCCTGGACCAGCCGGAGCCTGAACTGCATCAGCACGACCGGCTGGCCGCGCGCGATGACGACGAGCTGACGGAAAAAGGCATATCCGCGCTCGACGACGAAATGCGCAGCGAGCACCTCTCGGCCCATGCCGACGACGACCTCGACCCCGCCCGCAACGAACGCATCGAACCCGGCCTCAGTGCCCGCGCCACGCGGCGCAAAGAGCCATTGATCGATGTGGTCGACGACCCCTTGCAACTGGACTGGCAAAAACCCCAGGCCAATTGGGCCAAGCGCCTGCTGTGGGGCACCCTGACCTTGCTCGCTGCCGGGCTGCTGGCGTTCCAGTATGTGTGGTTTCATTTCGACGAGATGGCCCGTCAGGATCAGTACCGCCCGTGGTTCCAGCAGCTGTGTCCGCTGGTCGGCTGCCAAGTACCCACCCGGGTCGATATCGCCCGGATCAAGAGCAGTAACCTGGTAGTACGCAGCCACCCGGACTTCAAAGGTGCCCTGATCGTCGATGCAATCATTTACAACCGCGCGCCATTCTCCCAGCCCTTCCCGCTGCTGGAGCTGCGCTTCGCCGACCTCAACGGTCAATTGATTGCCAGCCGTCGCTTCAAACCCAGCGAATACCTTTCCGGCGAATTGGCCGGTCGCGGCGAAATGCCCAGCCAGACGCCCATCCACATCGCCCTGGATATCCTGGACCCAGGCCCGAAGGCGGTGAACTACAGCCTCAGCTTCCGCTCTCCGGAATAACCACCCCACCCGGTCGCCGGTTTACCGGCGCCGGAGGGCTGTCCCAAACCCAGGGGCATAAGGCCGCAGCTGTTCAGATTTTATCCAGATTCATCTTTATCCGGTCATCGAGAGCGGGTATTATGCCAACCCTTTTTCGAACTCCAATGATTCGGCCCCACAACAGGGAACACCTATGTCGGCGGTACGCATCGGCCCTTATACACTGCGAAACAACCTGATCCTTGCGCCCATGGCCGGGGTTACGGACCAACCTTTCCGCACGCTTTGCCAACGCCTCGGCGCAGGCATGGTGGTCTCGGAAATGGTCAGCAGCGACATGAGCCTGTGGGACAGCCGCAAGTCGCGTCTGCGCCGCATCCATGAAGGCGATCCCGAGCCACGCTCGGTACAGATCGCCGGCGGTGATGCGCAGATGATGGCAGCGGCGGCCCTGGCCAATGTCGAGGCGGGCGCCCAGATCATCGATATCAACATGGGCTGCCCGGCAAAAAAAGTCTGCAACAAGGCCGCAGGCTCTGCTTTATTGAGAGATGAAGCCTTGGTCAGCGAGATCCTCCATGCCGTGGTCGGCGCAGTGGAGGTCCCGGTGACGCTGAAGATTCGTACCGGCTGGGACCGGGCGAACAAGAACGGCCTGAACGTGGCGAAGATCGCCGAGCAGGCTGGCATCCAGGCGCTTGCGGTGCATGGCCGCACACGCGCCGACCTGTACACCGGCGAAGCCGAGTACGACACCATCGCTGCGATCAAGCAGGCGGTGTCGATCCCGGTGTTTGCCAACGGCGATGTAACCTCGCCAGAAAAGGCCCGAATGGTGCTCGACGCCACCGGTGCCGACGGCCTGCTGATCGGCCGTGCCGCCCAAGGGCGGCCGTGGATCTTCCGCGAGATCGAGCATTACCTGCGGACCGGCCAACACCTGCCAGCTCCCGAGCTGGACGAGGTGGAACGCATTCTGCTGGAGCACCTGGCCGCGTTGCATGCCTTCTATGGCGATGTGATGGGCGTACGTATCGCCCGCAAGCACGTTGGCTGGTACCTGGCAACACGACCCGGCGGCAAGGAGTTTCGCTCCCGGTTCAACGCTTTGGAAGAGACACAAGCGCAGTGCGCCAACGTTCGCGAGTTCTTTCGTGAATGTCGACAGAGCCTTGAAACAAAGGACGAACAAGGGGTGGCCGCATGACGATGATGACCGAGACTTTAGTGAGTGGAACAACGCCCGTGAGCGACAACGCCAACCTCAAACAGCACCTCAATACGCCAAGCGAAGAGGGCCAGACCCTTCGCGACAGCGTCGAGAAGGCGCTGCATAACTACTTCGCCCACCTCGAAGGCGCTTCCGTCACGGACGTGTACAACCTGGTGCTCTCGGAGGTCGAGGCGCCGCTGCTCGAAAGTGTGATGAACTACGTCAAGGGTAACCAGACCAAGGCCAGCGAGATGCTCGGACTCAACCGAGGCACCCTGCGCAAGAAGCTCAAGCAGTACGACTTGTTGTAAAGCCAGAATCCCAATCAGAAAAGGCGGCTCCCGAAGGAGGCGCCTTTTTTGCTGACTCCACCGCGTTATGGAATCCGAAATGACCGACCAGACTACCCGCCTGCCGATCCGCCGCGCCCTGATCAGCGTCTCCGACAAGACCGGTATCCTCGAATTCGCTCGTGAGCTGCAACAGCTCGGTGTCGAGATCCTGTCCACCGGTGGCACCTACAAGCTGCTCAAGGACAACGGCGTCGACGCGGTGGAAGTGGCCGACTACACCGGCTTTGCCGAAATGATGGACGGCCGGGTCAAGACCCTGCACCCGAAAATCCACGGCGGCATCCTCGGCCGTCGCGGCACGGACGACGCCATCATGAACGAGCACGGCATCAAGCCGATCGACCTGGTTGCGGTCAACCTGTACCCGTTCGAAGCCACCATCGCCAAGCCAGGCTGCGACCTGCCGACCGCGATCGAGAACATCGACATCGGCGGCCCGACCATGGTCCGCTCGGCGGCCAAGAACCACAAAGACGTGGCCATCGTGGTCAACGCCAGCGACTACAGCCAAGTACTCGAAAGCCTCAAGGCCGGTGGCCTGACCTACGCCCAGCGCTTCGACCTGATGCTCAAGGCGTTCGAGCACACTGCCGCCTACGACGGCATGATCGCCAACTACATGGGTACCATCGACCAGGCCAAAGACACCCTGTCGACGCAAGAGCGCAGCGCCTTCCCGCGCACCTTCAACAGCCAGTTCGTCAAAGCCCAGGAAATGCGCTACGGCGAGAACCCGCACCAGAGCGCGGCGTTCTACGTTGAAGCGAACAAGGGCGAGGCGAGCATCTCGACTGCCGTTCAGTTGCAGGGCAAAGAGCTGTCGTTCAACAACGTCGCCGACACCGATGCCGCGCTGGAATGCGTGAAGAGCTTCGTCAAGCCGGCCTGTGTGATCGTCAAGCACGCCAACCCGTGCGGCGTTGCCGTGGTCCCGGAAAACGAAGGCGGCATCCGCCAGGCCTACGAGCTGGCCTACGCCACCGACACCGAGTCGGCTTTCGGCGGCATCATCGCCTTCAACCGCGAGCTGGATGGCGAGACCGCCAAAGCCATCGTCGAGCGCCAGTTCGTCGAAGTGATCATCGCGCCGAAAATCTCCCAAGCTGCCCGTGACGTGGTCGCGGCCAAGCAGAACGTGCGTCTGCTCGAGTGCGGCGAATGGCCAGCCGAGCGTGCTGCCGGTTGGGACTTCAAGCGCGTCAACGGCGGCCTGCTGGTACAGAGCCGCGATATCGGCATGATTGGCGCTGACGACCTGAAGATCGTCACCCAGCGCGCGCCGAGCGAGCAAGAAATCCACGACCTGATCTTCGCCTGGAAAGTGGCCAAGTTCGTCAAATCCAACGCCATCGTCTACGCCAAGCAGCGCCAGACCATCGGCGTCGGCGCCGGCCAGATGAGCCGCGTCAACTCCGCCCGTATCGCTGCGATCAAGGCCGAGCATGCGGGTCTGCAGGTACAGGGCGCGGTCATGGCCTCGGACGCGTTCTTCCCGTTCCGTGATGGCATCGACAATGCGGCTAAAGTTGGTATCACCGCGGTTATCCAGCCAGGTGGTTCGATGCGAGATGCTGAAGTCATCGCCGCTGCCGACGAAGCTGGCATCGCGATGGTGTTCACCGGCATGCGCCACTTCCGCCACTGATTTACGACAATCGGCCGCACTGAAGCAGGCATCTGCTGCGTTGGGGCCGGTTCCGCTGATGCTCATTGCCAGAAGGCAACTGCGCTCAGCGCAACCGTCCCCGCCTTGCATCTACCTGCTCCATTGCGACCTCGTACAGCGTGAGGCTTTGCCTCCCGTCCGAAAGAATTCGAGGTTTTGACATGAAAGTTTTGATCATCGGCAACGGCGGCCGTGAGCACGCCCTGGCCTGGAAAGTCGCCCAGGACCCACGCGTTGAGAAAGTCTTCGTCGCTCCCGGCAACGCTGGCACCGCCACCGAAGCCAAGTGCGAGAACGTCGACATCCAGGTCACTGCCCTGGAGCAACTGGCCGACTTCGCCGAAAAAAATGTCCAACTGACCATCGTCGGCCCGGAAGCACCGCTGGTCGCCGGTGTCGTCGACCTGTTCCGCAGCCGCAACCTGGATTGCTTCGGCCCAACCGCCGGCGCCGCCCAGCTGGAAGGCTCGAAGGCCTTCACCAAGGACTTCCTGGCGCGCCACAAGATCCCCACCGCCGACTACCAGAACTTCACCGAGATCGAGCCTGCCCTGGCTTACCTGAGGGAAAAAGGCGCACCGATCGTGATCAAGGCCGACGGCCTGGCCGCGGGCAAAGGCGTGATCGTCGCCATGACCCTGCAGGAAGCCGAAGACGCTGTACGCGACATGCTTGCCGGCAATGCCTTCGGTGAAGCCGGTTCGCGCGTCGTCATCGAAGAATTCCTCGATGGCGAAGAAGCCAGCTTCATCGTCATGGTCGACGGCCACAACGTGCTGCCAATGGCCACCAGCCAGGACCACAAGCGCGTTGGCGATGCCGACAGCGGCCCGAACACCGGCGGCATGGGTGCCTACTCCCCGGCGCCAGTGGTCACTGCCGATGTGCACCAGCGGGTCATGGACCAGGTGATCTGGCCGACCGTGCGCGGCATGGCCGAAGAAGGCAACGTCTACACCGGCTTCCTCTACGCCGGCCTGATGATCGACAAGGCGGGCAACCCCAAGGTCATCGAGTTCAACTGCCGTTTCGGCGACCCAGAAACCCAGCCAGTCATGCTGCGCCTGGAGTCGAGCCTGGTGCTGCTGATCGAAGCAGCGTTCGCCAAGGCCCTGGACAAGGTCGAAGCACAATGGGATCCGCGCCCGAGCCTGGGCGTGGTGCTGGCTGCCGGTGGCTACCCGGGCGACTACGCTAAAGGCGCTGTGATCAGCGGCCTGGACGCTGCCGCCAAGCTGGAAGGCAAAGTGTTCCACGCTGGCACCGCGCTGAAGGATGGCCAAGTCGTGACCAACGGCGGCCGCGTGTTGTGCGCCACTGCCTTGGGCCAGACTGTCGAGGCTGCGCAACAGCAAGCCTATCGCCTGACCAAGGAAGTCAGCTGGGACGGTAGTTTCCATCGCAGCGACATCGGCTACCGGGCCATTGCCCGCGAGCGCGGTGAGCAACAGTAACATTGCATTACCGAATGGCCGTGAAGCCCCTGGCGCGCGGCCTTCGGCTCGTCGACAAGGCCCCGATGGGCCTTGCCTTCGCCTTGGCGCGCCGCGCATAGTTGTTATCCGGCACATTAGCTAAGAAGGGATTTCGTCGTGCGTCGGCTTCGGATTGCCACTGCCCTTATCGTCAGCCTGCTGACCCTGCTCTGCCTGCTCCCGGCTTCGGCCGATCAAGGCGGTGGTTGGACGGTGCTGCTCGACGAACAGGCCAACCTGCAATTGAGCGATGTGCGCTCGGACCGCTACCGCAACCAATTCAGTCCCTTGCAGCTCAACGAGCTACAAGCCTCCGCGGCCGATCAAGCACTCTGGCTGCACTATCGCCTGGAGCCCGGCGAGCAAGAACGCCTACTGCGGGTATTCGCCCCAGACCTGTCGCGCCTTGATCTCTACGCACTGAACGGCGAAAAGCTGCTGCGCCAACTGCACCATGGGCAACAGGCCGGCGATGCCAGCCCGACCCTGCGCGGCAGTGATCACGTGTTACCGCTACCCAATAGCAGCCAGCCGCTGGATATCTACCTGCGCCTGGTCTCGGAACATCAACTGCGTCCCGCGATCAGCCTGGAGACCGCCGCCTCGGCCGCGACCGACCAGACCCGCCCCTTGTTGTTCGGCCTGCTGTTCGGCGGGCTGGTGATGCTGATCCTGCACAACCTGATTCGCTTCTTCTACAGCCGCTCCAGTACCACCCTGATCCTGGCGCTGTATCACGGCCTGATGCTGCTCAGTGGGTTGATCCTGCTCAACCTCAGCGGGCCCTGGTGGCACCTGTGGCATAGCGCCCAGACCCCAGCCGCCTATTTGACCCTGGTGCTGGCGGGCCTGGCCGGCTTGTATTTCACCCAACACTTCTTCAGCCCCTGTGGCTCGCCGCGGCTTAACCGGCTACTGCAAGGCGAGATGCTGGTGGCTGCCGTCAGCGGCCTGGTGCTGCTGTTCGTCGACACCTTGCCGCTGAACCTGATGACCTACGCCCTGCTCGCCGTGGGCAGCGTGAGCATGCTGCTGGTCAGCAGCTATCACTGGTACAAAGGCTACGGCCCGGCGCGCCTGTTTGCCCTGGCGATGCTGGTGTTCAACCTCGGCGGCCTGGTGCTGCTGCCGGCCCTGCTGGGCCTCACACGAACCTCGACGCCCTGGTTGCTGTGCATCCTCATGGCCTTGACGGTAACCAGTGGCCTGCTGCTCAACCTGGCGGTCAGCGAGCGCCTGCGCAGGATCAGCGAGGAGCGCTTCCGTGCCAGCCGCGCACTGGCCGCCAGCGATGCCGAGATCAACGCCAAGGCCGAATTCCTGGCCAAGATCAGCCACGAGATTCGCACCCCGATGAACGGTGTGCTGGGCATGACCGAACTGCTGCTCGGCACGCCGTTGTCGGTCAAGCAACGCGACTACGTGCAGACCATCCATAGCGCCGGCAACGAGCTGCTGACGCTGATCAACGAGATCCTCGACATCTCCAAGCTGGAGTCGCGGCAGATCGAGCTGGACGATGTGCAGTTCGACCTCAACGCCCTGATCGAAGATTGCCTGAACATCTTCCGGGCCAAAGCCGAACAACAGAATATCGAGTTGATCAGCTTTACCCAGCCGCAAGTCCCCCGGGTTATCAGCGGCGACCCGACGCGGCTGCGCCAGGCCCTGTCGAGCCTGCTGGAAAACGCCCTGAAAAACACCGAGCAAGGCGAGATCCTGCTGGTAGTGGCGCTCGACCAACGCGCCGACCAGCCACGCCTGCGCATCGCCGTGCAGGATAGCGGTACAGCCATGCCCCAAGCCGAGCGCGAAGCGCTGCTGCAGGCCGAATTGCACAGCCACCAGTTCCTTTCCAGCAACAAGCTCGGTGGCCACCTGGGCCTGGTGATTGCCAAGCAGCTGATCGGCCTGATGCAGGGCGAGTTCGGCATCAAGAGCAGCAGCAACATGGGCAACACCCTGTGGCTGACCCTGCCACTCGACCCCTCGCGCCTGGAGCAACCACCGGCCGACCTCGACGGCCCGCTGCGCGATGCGCGGGTGTTGGTGGTGGACGACAACGACACCTGCCGCAAGGTGCTGGTGCAGCAGTGCAGCGCTTGGGGCATGAACGTCAGTGCCGTGCCCTCGGGCAAGGAAGCGCTTGCCCTGCTGCGCACCAAGGCGCATTTGCGCGACTACTTCGATGCGGTGCTGTTGGACCAGAACATGCCCGGCATGACCGGTATGCAGTTGGCGGCGAAGATCAAGGAAGACCCAAGCCTTAACCACGACATCCTGGTGGTGATGCTCACTGGTATCAGCAATGCACCGAGCAAAGTGATTGCCCGCAACGCGGGCGTCAAACGCATCCTGGCCAAGCCGGTGGCCGGCTATACCTTGAAAACCACCCTGGCCGAAGAGTTGGCCCAGCGGGGGCGCGAACAAGCGATCCCAGCGGCGTTCGCCGCACCGACGCCTGCGGTGGAACTGCCGGTCGATTTCCATGTGCTGGTGGCCGAGGACAACAGCATTTCGACCAAGGTCATCCGCGGCATGCTCGGCAAGCTCAACCTGGAGCCGGACACCGCCAGCAATGGCGAAGAAGCCCTGCGCGCGATGAAGGCGCGGCGCTATGACCTGGTGCTGATGGACTGTGAAATGCCGGTACTCGATGGCTTCTCCGCGACCCAGCAGTTGCGTGCCTGGGAGGCCGAGAATCAGCGCCAGCGCACGCCGGTGGTGGCCCTGACCGCGCACATTCTCAACGAGCACAAGGAACGCGCGCGCCTGGCCGGGATGGATGGGCATATGGCCAAGCCGGTGGAATTGTCGCAGTTGCGCGAGCTGATCCAGTATTGGGCGGGGCAGCGTGAGGCCAAGTCCGACACACTGCATACCTCATGATGACAATGTGGGCGCTATCGCGGGGCAAGCCCGCTCCCACGCAGTCGCAGGGTGATTACATGATCCTCGTGGCAGCGGGCTTGCCCCGCGATAGCGCCCGCACTGCTCAACGCGCTACGGCCTGCACAACTGATACACTTCCTCGCACCCTCCCCCGCCATGGACCTCGGCCATGCTCCATGAGTTGTTCAGCGTCTACCTGAAAATGCTCGTGCTCTACAGCCCGTTCTTCGTGCTGTCCTGCTTCATCAGCCTGACCCGCGGCCACTCCAGCAAAGAGCGCAAGCAACTGGCCTGGCGCGTGGCCATTGCCGTGCTGATCGCCAGCGTCCTGCTGTACCTGTTCGGGCGGGTGATTTTCGGCGTGTTCGGCATCACCGCCGATGCCTTTCGCATCGGCGCGGGCAGCGTGCTGTTCATCTCGGCGCTGGGCATGGCTCAAGGCAAGCCGGCAGTGCAGGCCGACAACGTCCAGCAGGATGTGACCATCGTACCGCTGACCATCCCCCTGACCGTCGGCCCCGGCACCATCGGCGCGCTGCTGGTGATGGGCGTCGGCCAGCCGCACTGGGACGATAAGTTGCTGGCCATCGTCAGCATAACCCTGGCCAGCTTCACCGTCGGCCTGGTCCTCTACCTGTCCCACCGCATCGAGCGGATCCTCGGCGACCAGGGCTTGCAGATCGTCAGCCGGCTGATGGGGCTGTTCGTCTGCGCCCTGGCGGCGCAGATCATTTTTACCGGGATCAAAGGCTACCTGGTGTCCTGAACCCCATCAGGGTTTTTGGCCATACCAGCGCGGGGTGTACACCCACTGACCACCACCGTCACGCGCGAAGGTACAGGTCAGCGACGAGCCGATCAGCACCATGGTGCGCATGTCGACCATTTCCGGCTGCAGCTCGGCGAGGGTCACCACCCGTAGCGTCTGCCCTGGCCGGCCAATGTCGCGCCCCAGCACTACCGGCGTTTGCCCCTGGCGATGGCGACGGACGATATCCAGAGCCACGCCCAGTTGGGTCGGCCTGGACTTGGAGATCGGGTTGTAGAACGCCAAGACCAGGTCGGCCTGAGCCGCCAGGTCCAGACGCTTCTCGATGATCGACCACGGCTTGAGGTTGTCGGACAGCGACATCACGCAAAAATCGTGGCCCAACGGCGCTCCCGCCTGCGCAGCGGTGGCCAGCGATGCCGAGACGCCTGGGAGAATCTCCAGATCGACCCGATGCCAGGCCGGATCGCTGGACTCGTGCAACGCTTCGAGCACCGCCGCGGCCATGGCGAACACGCCCGGATCACCCGACGACACCACCACCACCGAACGCCCGGAAGCGGCCAGCTCGAACGCATGCCGGGCACGCTGCATTTCTTCGCGGTTATCGGTGCAGTGCAGCACCTGATCAGCGCGGAACGGGCCAGCCATGCGCACATAGGTTTCATAACCCAGCACATCCTCGGCCCGCGCCAGCTCGGCCTTGACCGCCGGCACCATCAGCTCGGCCGCGCCTGGGCCGAGGCCAATCACCGCCAGCCGGCCCCGTGTTCGCCCGAGCTTGGCGACCTCGATGGGTGCTGGGGTCGCGGCGATTACCACGTTTGAAACTGCCAGCGTCTGCGCCTCAGGCAAGACGTGCGCGACCATGCTCTGCAGGCTGCCGGCTGGCGCCGCGAAACGCAGCGGTACGTCCAGGGCGCGCGCAGCTTGGTGCAGCGCGGGGGCAGCCATATCCTGCTCACTGGCCAGCAAGCAGGCCAAAGCTTGCTCGGCGATGTTGGCTTCGGCCAGCGCAGCGCGCACTTCAGTGGAGAGGTCCGCCTGGGTGGCACTGACCGCCACCAGCACCGAGCGCGAGTGGATCAGCAGCTCATCACGATGGTCCGGGCGGGCTTGGTAGCCCACATGGATAGTGCGCTGCGCGTGAGCATCAGCCGGCAGCTGCGCGTGCGCCAGCCACGGCGCATCGCCTTCGATGCGCACGCTCTGGCCGGCCAGCAGATCAGAAACGAACCGCTTGCCCTGCTCCAGATCGGCCAGGGTGTAACCCTCTGGCGGGTTGAGCAGGCAGGTGCCGAAGCGCAGCTCACCACTGGTGGTGATGGCAGGCGCCACACCCAGCGCCTCGCCGATCTCCCGCGCCATGAGGTTGACCCCGCCCAAGCCGCCGAGCAGCGGTACCACTGCACTGCCATCTTCGGCCACGGCCAGCACGGGCGGCTCGACGTCCTTTTCGCTGAGCAGGCTGGCCAGGGTGCGAATCACGATACCCGCCGCGCACAGGGCAATGATCGGCGTGTCCTGCTGATACAGCCCACGCAGCGTCTCGCCAAAGGATTCATAAAGGCTGTCGACCGCCTCGACCCGACCGCGCAGGCCGTGAAGGGTGGCCTGTGGATAAAGCTGCTGGATCCGCTGCGCGGTGGCCAGGCTGCCAGCGCCGAGGATGACGATTGCGGGGGCCTTGCGCATGTTCATCCCTGCCATTTTTCCCCCGGCACGATGATCAGCGAGAAGTATGGCGAAGACTGCGGATCGACCTCTTGCAGCGGAACGATCTTCTGGTTGGCCATGGTCGCGCGTTCAACGTACAGCGCACGCCCTTGCAGACCGAGCTCGCCAAGCACCTGGCGCACCTTGGGCAAGTTACGCCCCAGTTTCATCACCACCGCCGCATCGGCATCGGCCAGGCGACGCTTGAGCTCTTCGGCAGGCAGCACGCCAGACAGCACGGTCAGCGTTTGGTTGCGATAGACCAGCGGCGCACCCAGCACCGAAGCACCACCGAGCATCGAACACACGCCTGGGATCACTTCGGCCTCATAGCGCTGGGCCAGGCGATCATGCAGGTACATGTAGGAGCCATAGAAGAACGGATCACCCTCGCAGATCACCGCCACATCCCGGCCGGCGTCCAGATGCGCGGCCACTTGCTGGCCGGCTTCATCGTAGAAATCGCTGATCACCTGCTCGTAGGACAACGGCGCCGGCAACACTTCGGTAGTTACCGGGTACACCAGCGGCAGCAGGGTCTGCTCGGCTTGCAGGTGCGCCTCGATGATGCCAAAGGCATTGCCGCGCTTACCCTTGGCGACGAAATAAGCCACCACCGGCGCCTCGCGCAGCAGGCGCAGGGCTTTGACGGTGATCAGTTCAGGATCGCCAGGGCCTACGCCCAGGCCGAGAAGACGTCCACGTGCCTGCATCATTCGACCTCCGTGGCCAGTGCGTTGACGGCAGCCGCCGCCATGGCGCTGCCGCCCAGGCGGCCCTGCATGATCACGAACGGTACGCCACGGCTGTCGGCAGCCAGCATGGCCTTGGATTCGGCGGCGCCGACGAAGCCCACCGGGAAGCCCAGGATCAGTGCCGGTTTCGGCGCGCCGGCATCGATCATTTCCAGCAGGTAGAACAGTGCGGTCGGCGCGTTGCCAATCACCACCACGCTGCCTTCCAGGTGCGGCCGCCACAGTTCCAGGGCCACGGCCGAGCGCGTGTTGCCCTGCGCTTTGGCCAGGTCTGGCACGCTCGGGTCACGCAGGGTGCAGATCACCGGATTGTTGGCCGGCAGCCGCGCGCGGGTGATGCCTTCGGCGACCATATGCGCGTCGCACAGGATTGGCGCGCCCTTGGCCAGGGCTTCACGCCCCGCCGTACCCGCACCTTCGGAGAATTGCAGGCCGTCGATGGCCTCGACCATGCCGCAGGCGTGGATCACCCGTACAGCGAGTTTTTCCAGGTCAGCGGGGATCCGCTCGAGCCTGGCTTCCTCACGGATGATCCGGAAGGAATTGCGATAGATCTCCTGACCATCGCGGATGTAGTCAATCATCAAGGTGCTCCGTGGGCAGGTCGAGCATGGCGCCTGCTTCTTTCAAGGTAAGGTCGCTCGCGCGCAGGGCGCCGAAGCCCGGCAGGCGCGCATCGCGCAGATAAAGGTCATAGCGGCCCGGCGCGCGGGCCAGCAGGGTGGCCGGCGCGACATGGGCGGCGGCGCAAGAGCGGCTGCAGCCGGACAGGTGCACACTGCCCAGTGCACCAGCAGGCAGCCCGCTGGCCAGGGTGAGGGCATCGTTCTTGGTGTCGGCCTGGGCTTTGGCGCAGCCGCTGGAGCCGGTGCAGGCGGTGAGACGCGCCAAGGGCTGCGCAGCATCGCAAAGCAGGCCGAGGGCGTTGAGTTCGGCTTGGGCGGCATCGATCTGCGCGGGGTCGATATTGGTCAGTACCGCGCTCTGCCAGGGGCTCAGCCGCAGTTGGCCGTCGCCTGCCTGGCGCGCAATACGGGCAACACCGCGCAGCATGGTGGGGGTCAAGCGGCCCAAGGGCGGGGCGATGCCCAGGGCCAGGCCCTGCCGTTGCGTCAGTCTGCCTAACCAGCTCGTGCGGGTCGCTGAGCGCTGCCAGCCAAGCACCGCGGCGTCGCGACGGATCTCAAGCCCGAGTCCGGCGATGAAGTGTTCGGCCGGACAGGTTTCGAGCAACTGGCGCATCCGCGATTGCTCAGGGCTGGCCAGGTCGAGGAAGCGCTCCAGCACCGCACGGGTCAGCGCCAGCCCAGCCTGCACAGGGACTGCACCCAATGCCCGGCCTGGGCAACCTGCCAGGCCGAATGCCAACCAACGCTCGCCATCGAGTTCAACAGCCGAGAGCCACAGGTCATGCGGGTGTTCAAGCATCGCCAGGCCTTCGCCGCCATCGAGCTGCACGGCGAACTTGGCCGACAGCTGGTGCAAACGCGGGGTGCTTTCGAGCATCTGCAAAATCTGCGCAGCGAGCGGCTGGGTATCGACGAGCATGAGCGGATCGAGGCCGGCCAATGGGCTCAGCATCAGGTTGCGCACATCGTCGCCCGCCGCTTCACGCGGGCCGAGGCCGGCTGCGAGCAGGTGCTCGATCAGCTGGCGATGCTGCGCGCCAATGCCGCGAATCTGCAGGTTGCCACGGTTGGTCGCCTCGATCACGCCGCCAGCAAATCGCTCTGCCGCCTCGGCGACGGCATCGGCCTGATCGGCCAGCAGCACACCACCGGGCAGCTTGATCCGGCAGATACCGCCATCGCGCGCGGCGACGATACGCCACAACCCCGGGCAGGCCGAGGGGCGGGGCGAAATGGTGGGGGGCAGGGACGGGTTCAAGAGGGCATCCGGCAATCGTCAAAGTGCGCTTGAGTGTAGAAGGCGCGGTATTATGCCTGCTTTGTCCGGCGGCATGAAAAACCGGCGGTCGAAGATCGTATGGAATTCAGGGGCCGCTTCGCGCCCTTCGCGGCGGCTCGGCGCTCCGACAAGCCCGCTCCCACAGGGACTGCGCCAGCCGCAAGAGCTGCGCTAATCCTGTAGGAGCGGGCTTGTCGGAGCGCCGCACCGCCGCGAAGCGGCCCCAAAATGATGGAAGTGAAATTAATGGCCCCGTGGCTGACAGTAGTAGGTATCGGTGAAGACGGTTTCAGCGGCCTGGGCAAACCCGCCCGGCGTGCTCTGCTGGGCGCCTCGCGGATCTTCGGCAGCCCACGCCAGTTGGCCTTGCTGCCACGCTGTGTGAACGGCGAACGCGTGCAGTGGCCGAGCCCATTCTCACTGGCCCCCGTGCTGGCCCAAAGCGGCGAACCGGTGTGTGTCCTGGCCAGCGGCGACCCGATGTTCTACGGCGTCGGTGCCAGCCTGGCGCGGCAGGTGCCTGCCGAGCACATGCGCGTGCTCAGCACGCCCTCCTCCTGCGCCCTGGCCGCAGCCCGCCTCGGCTGGCCATTGCAGGAGGTGCACATACTGTCGATCGTCGCCCGCCCCTTGGCCGCGATCAATGCCCAGCTCTTTAGCGGCGTGCGCCTGCTGGTGCTGAGCAACGATGGCGACAGCCCGGCGCAGATCGCCGCACTGCTACGCGAACGCGGCTTTGGCCCAAGCCGGATGCACGTCCTCGAGCACCTGGGCGGCCCTCAAGAGCGTCAGCTCAGCGGCACCGCTGAAGACTGGCCGCATGCCCACAGCGCCGCCCTCAACCTGGTGGCCATCGAGTGCCTGGCAACGCCCGACGCACCGCGTTTGTCGACAGTCTGCGGACTGCCCGACAGCGCCTTTCGTCACGATGGCCAGCTGACCAAGCGCGATGTCCGCGCCATCACCCTCGCCCGCCTGGCCCCACAGCCCGGCGAGCTGCTGTGGGATGTCGGCGCCGGCTGCGGTTCGATCGGCATCGAATGGATGCGAGCCCATCCCAGCTGCAGGGCATTGGCGATCGAGGCCGACGAAGGCCGCCAGGGGTTTATCGAACACAACCGCGACGCGCTCGGCGTGCCCGGCCTGCAACTGATCTGCGGCAAGGCTCCGCAAGCCCTGGCTGAGCTGGAACGGCCCAATGCCATTTTCATCGGCGGCGGCGTCACCCGCGAAGGCGTGTTACCGCTGTGCTGGGAGCGCCTGCGCCCCGGCGGCCGGCTGGTGGCCAACGCGGTGACCTTGCAAAGCGAAGTGGCCCTGGCGCAGTTTCGCCAGCAGCATGGCGGCGAGCTGACCCGCATCCATGTCGCCCAGACGCACCCCCTGGGCAGCTTCGATACCTGGCGCCAGGCCTTGCCGATCACCCTGCTCGACGTGGTGAAACCCTTCGATGCGTGAAGAGACCCGCGAACAACCCGCGCCTCTGCGCAGCGGCCTGACCACCGGCAGCTGCGCGACCGCCACCAGCTTGGCTGCTGCCCGGTTGCTGCTGACCGGGCAGCGCCATGACGCCGTAGCCATCACCCTGCCCAAGGGCAAGGAAGTACAGATGCGCCTGGAGTTCTGTCGACGCAATGGCGAGTGCGCCGAGGCCGGCACCCTGAAAGATGCTGGCGACGATCCCGACGTCACCCACGGCGCGCTACTCTACAGCCAGGTGCGCCTGCTCGATGCCCCGGGTATCCGCTTTGTCGCCGGCATCGGCGTCGGTACTGTCACCCGCCCAGGGCTGGTGCTGGCGGTTGGGGAGCCGGCGATCAACCCGGTGCCTCGCCGGATGATCACCGAGCACCTGCAACAGCTGGCCAGCGATTGCGCCTACAGCGGCGGTTTCGAGGTTACGGTGAATGTGCGCGATGGCGATCAACTGGCGCTGAAAACCATGAACCCACGACTAGGTATTCTCGGCGGCCTGTCGATCCTCGGCACCAGCGGGATCGTCCGGCCGTTCTCCTGCTCGGCCTACATCGCCTCGATCCACCAGGGCATCGATGTCGCCCACACCAATGGCTACACGCACATCGCTGCCTGCACCGGCAATGCCAGCGAGGACACCATGCGCCGGGTCTACAACCTGCCGGAGATCGCCCTGATCGAGATGGGCGACTTCGTCGGCGCGGTACTCAAGCACCTGCGCAAAGTGCCGGTGGCGCGCCTGAGTCTGTGCGGTGGTTTTGGCAAGATCAGCAAGCTCGCCGCCGGGCACATGGACCTGCACAGCCGCCACTCGAGTATCGACCTGCCGCAACTGGCCGGCTGGGCGCGGGAGATTGGCGCCGATCAACCCCTGCAAGAGGCGATCATTGCCGCCAATACCAGCCAGCAAGCGCTGGCCCTGGCCCATGCAGCAGGGATCAAACTGGGCGACGCAGTGTGCACCCATGCCCAGGCGTTCGCCCGCAGTGTGGTCCCCGCTCAGGTGCACGTCGAAGTCTTCGCCATCGACCGCCAAGGCGGTATCGTTGGCCAGGCAGGTGTGCAATGAGCGAGCGCATCCTGCTGCTAGGCGGCGTCACCGAGGCCTTGGCGATCGCCCGGCGCCTGGGCCCCGAGCACGTCTATAGTCTGGCCGGAGTCGGCCGGGTGCCGCAGGACCTGGCCTGCACGGTGCGGGTCGGCGGCTATGGCGGTGCCGAAGGGCTTGCCGCCTATTTGCGCGAGGCGCGCATCACGCTGCTGATCGACGCCACCCATCCCTATGCCGCCCAGATCAGCCGCAACGCAGTCCGCGCGGCGCAGACGGCGGGCATCCCGTGCTGGGCCTTGCGCCGCCCTGCGTGGCAGGCGCAGCCCGGTGATGACTGGCGTGAGGTGGCGGACTGGGCTGAGCTGATGCAAGCGCTCGAACCCTTCGCGCGCCCGCTGTTCACCCTGGGCCGCGAGCCCTTGCAGCATCTGGACGAAATCCCCGCGCAGCAGTTCTGGACCTTGCGCGCCCTCGAGGCCTGCCCTGGCAATGATCGCTGCGAAGTCATCGGCGCCCGCGGTCCTTTCCAGATTGCCGATGAACGCGCACTGTTCGCACGACGGCGCATCGATGTGCTGGTCAGCAAGAACAGCGGCAGCGTGGCCACAGAGCCAAAGCTTGAGGTGGCACGCGAGCTGGGCGTGCCTGTGCTGGTGCTCAAGCGGCCGGTATTACCGGCTGTGGATCGCGAGTTCAGCCAGATCGAGTCGTTGCTGACGGCGCTAGCTACCGACTAGGAGCGCGCCCTGGGGTCGAAGACTGGGTGACATCGATCTAGCTTTTCCCAGGTTTCGCCCTACGCAATATTCAGAGTTTTCAGCCCCCTCATACCGTACAAGCAGATGGCCCTGTGCCTGCAATCTGCCGTAAACTCCGCCCTCCTCTCCTGGAAGGCCCACCCATATGGAAATGCAATGGTGGATCTGGCTCGTCTTCGGCGTGGCCCTGATCCTACTCGAACTGGTCCTGCCCACGTTCTTCATCCTCTGGTTCGGCATCGGTGCCGTACTGGTGTCGCTGATTGCCCTGCTCGCGCCAAACCTGCAGCTGGATATGCAGGTGCTGCTGTGGGTGCTGTTTTCCTCTGTCACCACCGTTCTGTGGTTCAAGCTATTCCGGCGCAAGAAGGCCGATGTGCGCTGGACCGCCGATAGCGTGCTTGGTGAAGTCGGCTTGCTCACCGCCAGTGTCTCTGAGTTCCAGAAAGGCCGAGTGCGTTTCCAGAAGCCGATCCTCGGCAATGAAGAATGGACCTGCATCGCTGACAGCGACATCGCCGCTGGCGAGCGCGTGCGCCTGACCGCCATCGAAGGCAACACCGCCCGGGTCAGCCGGGCCTGAATCCGTACTAAAAGGAAGTTCGTAGCATGAGCAGTCTTATCGTCGTCGGCACCCTCGCGGTGTTCGTTCTAATCACCGTGTTCAAAGGGGTGCGCATCGTGCCTCAGGGCGAGGAGTGGATCGTCGAGCGCCTGGGGCGCTACCACAGCACCCTCAAGCCCGGCCTGAATATCGTCATCCCGTACATGGACGTGGTCGCCTACCGCCTGCCGACCAAAGACATCATCCTCGATGTGCAGCAGCAGGAAATCATCACCAAGGACAACGCGGTGATCGTCGCCAACGCCCTGTGCTTCGCCAAGGTGGTCGACCCGCAAAAAGCCTCCTACGGCGTGCAGAATTTCTCCTTCGCCGTGACCAGTCTGACCATGACTTCGCTGCGGGCCATCGTCGGCGCGATGGATTTGGACGAAGCATTGTCCAGCCGCGAGCAGATCAAGGCACGCCTGCGCGAGGCGATGTCCGAACAAACCGAAGACTGGGGCGTGACCGTACGCTCGGTAGAGATCCAGGACATCAAGCCGTCCGAGAACATGCAGATGGCCATGGAGCGCCAGGCGGCTGCCGAGCGTGAGCGTAAAGCCGATGTAACCCGTGCCGAAGGCGCCAAGCAGGCGGCGATTCTGGAAGCCGAAGCCCGCCTGCAGTCGGCCAAGCTGGATGCCGAGGCGCAGATCAACCTGGCAGAAGCGTCGGCGCGGGCGATTTCGCTGGTACGCGACGCAGTGGGGACGGAAACTACCCCGGCCATGTACCTGCTCGGTGAACGCTACATTGGCGCGATGGAGAACCTGGCCGGCAGCGACAACGCCAAGGTTGTGGTGTTGCCTGCGGATCTGCAAGAGACCGTGCGCGGGTTGCTTGGGCGCAAGGCCTAAGGCACCCCGACAACTCGGCTCCTACAGGCATAGCATCGAGCGCAAGATCAACGCGATACCTGTGGGAGCGGGTTTACCCGCGAAGGGCCGCGCTGCGGCCCCCAAGCAAACGACACCCGCTGGAAGGTATCGGGCCTGCCGATACGGCAACACTCATCTCATACCTGCGGCACTTCACCGCACCCCAGCATTTTTACCTATACTCCGCCGTACAATACCCGCCACGATTCCTGACCGGATCTCTCCATGCCCCCACGTCGGCACATCGCCTGGATAGCCTGCCTTGCAGTGCTGTTCAATCTGCTGGCCATGCCGCTGTCATCGGCCGTGCCCAAGAGCGCGGCCGAGCAGCTGCTGTGGGGGGCTTTCTGTTCCAGCATGGGCGCCAAAGCCAAGCTCGATGTAAAGGCCCTGGCCAAGATCGATCTCGGCGATCAAGGCGACGCGCACGCCAACATGCAGCACTGCTGGTGCTGCTCGGGCGCAGCGCCGCTACTGGCCCTACCCGGCCAGCCGCCACAGTTGCACAGCCCGGCGCACCTGAGCATTGGCCAACTACCCAACCTCGCCCGCTATCAACCTACGCCTCGCCAGCTCTGGCCGGCGTTAAACCCGCGTGCCTCTCCGCTGGCCTGAGTTCTCGACGCTATCGCCCTGAACCTGCACAGATCGGAGATCTCATTCCATGCTCAAGCAAGCCCTCGTCCTGGCCGCCCTGCTGTTGCCCGGCACCTTCGCCAACGCCCATGAATACACCCAGGGCGACCTGCACATTGCCCACCCGTGGTCGCTGGAACTGCCGCCCAACGCGCCCAACGTGGCGGCCTATTTCGTCGTGCACAACAACGGCAAGCAGGAGGATCGCCTGCTCAGCGTAGCCAGCCCGATCAGCGATGACGCGCAACTGCACGAGCACGCCAAGACCGCCGAAGGCCTGATGAAAATGCAGCAGGTGCCCAGCGTGACGATCCCAGCAGGCCAGGACCTGGTATTCGCCCCCAGCGCCTACCACGTGATGCTCATGCAGCCTAAAGACCGCAGCCTGCTCAGCGACGGCAAGCGCTTCCCGCTGACCTTGCACTTCGAAAAGGCCGGTGACATCACCGTGCAGGTCGCGGTGCAGAAACAACCACCGACCGACCAGCCAGAGCACCAGCACGCGCACTGATCGCTGACAGGCACTCGCCATGAGCGTGCTGCGCGAACGACCCACCCGCCGTACCACCCGCCCTGATCGCAGGCGCGCCGGTGGCGGCTGGCTGAGCCTGTTCGCCATGTGGATGATCTTCATCGGCCCACTGGTTTCCCAGTCGATGCCGATGGATCACCACGCCGGTATGACCATGCCGATGGACATGAGCATGTCCGCCGGCCACAGCCATGCCGACGCCGGGCACCCTGGCCATGGCAGCGATGGCGAGCTGCACGCACTGTGGGAAAAGTGCGGCTATTGCAGCCTGCTGTTCAACTGCCCAGCCTTGCCGCAAACCTTCAGTCCGCTCAACGCCAGTAGTACCCCGCCCGCCCCACCCCTGCATGCGCTTACCCGCCAGGGCCACGCCGGCCAGGCCGTTTTCCCTGGTGCACGCAGCCGCGCCCCGCCCTTCTTGTCGATCGACGTCTGAACACCTATTGACCGCACGGAGCCAGGAGGCTTCGCGCCCACTCATGACTGATTGACTGGAATCATTATGTCCGGCTGCACCCCTGTATTTGCCCTGTCCCTGCGCGGGACCATCGCCGTGCTCTGCGGCTCGCTGCTGGCCCCCTTGGCGCTAGCGGCCGAGCCCGGCCACGAGGGCCATGAGCACGATTCTGCCGAGCTCAGCCCGACGGTAATCACCGCTGTCGCGCCCAGCTCGCCGCTGACCATCGTCACCAACCCCAAGGACCCACGCCAGCCAGTACCGGCCAGCGACGGCGCCGATTACCTGAAGACCATCCCGGGCTTCTCGGCGATTCGCTCCGGTGGCACCAATGGCGATCCGGTGTTGCGCGGCATGTTCGGCTCGCGCCTGAACATCCTCACCAATGGCGGCGTGATGCTCGGCGCTTGCCCCAACCGGATGGACGCCCCGACCTCCTACATTTCGCCGGAAACCTACGACCGCCTGACCGTGATCAAAGGCCCGCAAAGCGTGATCTGGGGGCCGGGCGGTTCGGCGGGGACCATCCTCTTTGAACGCGAGCCGGAACGCTTCGGCACGCTCGGCAGCCGGGTCAACGCCAGCCTGCTGGCCGGCTCCAACGGCCGTTTCGACAAAGTCCTCGACGCAGCCGCCGGCAACAGCCAGGCCTATGCGCGCTTTGTCGGCAACCAGTCGCGCTCCGATGATTATCAAGACGGCAACGGCGACAGCGTGCCCTCGCGCTGGGACAAGTGGAACGGTGACGTCACCCTCGGCTGGACCCCGGACGCCGACACCCTGCTTGAACTCACCGCCGGCAAGGGCGATGGCGAAGCGCGCTACGCCGGACGTGGCATGGACGGCTCGCAGTTCAAGCGCGAAAGCCTTGGCTTGCGTTTCGAGAAATCCAACCTCGGCGAGGTGCTCGACAAGCTCGAGGCGCAGGTCTACTACAACTACGCCGACCACGTGATGGACAACTACAGCCTGCGCACACCGTCAGGCAGCGGCATGATGGGCATGCCGATGGTCAGCAACGTCGACCGTCGCACCCTGGGCGCGCGGATCAAGGCCACTTGGCGCTGGGCCGATGTGCAGTTGATCAGCGGTATCGATGCGCAGACCAACGAGCACCGCAAGCGCGGCGGCATGGGCGTCGATGCGCACAAGGGCCAGTCATGGACCAAGGATGCCGACTTCCATAACTATGGGCTGTTCAGCGAACTGACCTGGTACGCCACAGGTGCTGACCGCCTGATTACCGGTGCACGCCTGGACCGCGCCTCTGCCCGCGATTTCCGCCAGACCAGCGCCACCGCCGGCGCCACCCGCGCCGATACCCTGCCCAGCGGTTTCGTGCGTTATGAGCATGATCTGGCGGCGCTCTCTGCAACCACTTACATCGGCCTCGGCCATGCCCAGCGCTTCCCCGATTACTGGGAGCTGTTCTCGCCTAAGCAAGGCCCGGCCGGCGCAGCCAATGCCTTTGACGGCATCAAGCCAGAGAAGACCACCCAACTCGATTTCGGTATCCAGTACCGCGACGAGCGCATGGAGGCCTGGGCCTCGGGCTATGTCGGGCAGATCCGCGACTACATCCTGTTCGACTACCGCACCGGCATGATGGGCATGAGCACCTCCCAGGCGCAGAACATCGACGCTCGGATCATGGGCGGCGAACTTGGCGCAGCCTACAAGCTGTCGGAAAACTGGAAAGCCGACGCGACCCTGGCCTACGCTTGGGGCAAGAACAGCAGTGATGGCAAAGCGCTGCCACAGATGCCGCCCCTGGAAAGCCGCCTGGGCCTGACCTACAGCCAGGACAAGTGGAGCACCGGGGCGTTGTGGCGACTGGTGGCGGCGCAAAATCGCATCGCCGAAAACCAAGGCAACGTGGTCGGCAAGGACTACGAAAAAAGCGCAGGCTTTGGGGTGTTCTCGCTCAATGGTGCCTACAAGGTGAACAACAACCTCAAGCTCAGCGCGGGCGTCGACAACCTGTTCGACAAAGCCTACGCCGAGCACTTGAACCTGGCCGGGAACGCCGGGTTCGGCTATCCGGCCAGCGATCCACAGCCGGTTAGCGAACCAGGCCGGACCTTCTGGACCAAGGTCGATATCAGCTTCTGACAACAACAATGGGCGCGGCTACGGACGCGCCCTTTCACCTTGCCGATGGGAGGTTCCATGAGCGGACCACGCATTTCCTTCTATAACTTGGCCTGGCGCTGGCATTTCTACGCCGGGCTGTTCGTCGCGCCATTCATGATCCTGCTGGCGATCACCGGGATCATCTACCTGTTCAAGCCACAGCTCGACCCGCTGATGTACCGCGAGCTGATGGTGGTCGAGGCCGGTCCTCACCGCCAGGACGCCGACACCCTGCTCAGCCAGGTGCACCAGGCCTACCCGCAGGGGCATGTGGCCCAATACCTGCCCCCGCTCAACGCCGAGCGTAGCGCGCAGTTCGTGGTGCATGACGGCGGCCGCGAACTGAACGTGTTCGTCGACCCATACAGGGCCAAGGTGCTCGGTGAGCAAGACGCCAAGCAGAACCTGCAAGCCGTGGCCCGCGCCCTGCACGGCGAGCTGATGGTCGGCACCGTGGGCGATCGCCTGGTGGAGCTGGCGGCTGGCTGGGGCATCGTCCTGGTCGTGTCGGGGCTGTACCTGTGGTGGCCGCGCGGGCGCAACAGTGCCGGTGTGCTGTGGCCACGCCTGTCTGCCCGCGGCCGGGTGCTGTGGCGCGATCTGCATGCGGTCAGTGGCTTCTGGGGCTCGGCGCTGCTGCTGTTGATGCTGCTCAGCGGCATGACCTGGACCGGCCTGTGGGGCAAGCAGTATGCCGATTTGTGGAATCGCTTCCCGGCGGCCATGTGGAATGACGTGCCCACGTCTGACCAACAAGCCCGCGTGCTCAACCAGGCGCATCGCCAGACCGTGCCTTGGGCGATGGAGAACACGCCCATGCCGCAGTCCGGCGCACATGCCGAACATGCTGGCCATCACATGATGTCGAGCGCCCCGGCCGCGCCGCAGGTCAGCCTGCAGCACGTTGAGGACATCGCCACCCATCGCCAGGTCGAGCCTGGCTACAGCATTACCCTCCCGACCACTGCCGATGGTGTGTTCACCCTGGCGGTGTTCGCTGATGATCCGCGTAACGACGCCACCCTGCATGTCGACCAGTACACCGGCAAGGTGCTGGCGGATGTGCGCTGGCAGGACTACAGCCCAGTCGCCCGGGCCACCGAGCTTGGGGTGATGTTGCATGAGGGCAAGATGTTCGGGGCGCTGAACCAGATCATCATTTTGCTGGTGTGCTTGATGATTTTGCTGGGCTCGGTCAGTGGCCTGGTGATGTGGTGGAAACGCCGGCCAACGGGGCGGCTGGGGGTGCCGCCGTTGCGTCTTGACCTGCCGCGCTGGAAGACGGCAACGGTAGTGATGCTGGTGCTGGGTGTGGCGTTCCCGCTGGTGGGGGTGTCGATGCTGGTGATGTGGGTGGTCGATAGCCTGGTGGTGCGGCGCAGGGTGATGGCTCGGGCCTGATTCCGAACTGATGGCCTCATCGCGGGGCAAGCCCGCTCCCACGCCCCCGCGATGAGGACAAAAACAGCACAGATGTCGTGTCGATCTGTCGCGCCCCGAATTGGGACGCGCGTGTTAGCCTACTCGGCTCGCACAAAAAGACTGACCCTCAATGGAATGCAGCCAATGACCCGGACCTCCTCCACGCCTGCTGATGACCAGCACCTGCAACGCAACCTGACCAACCGCCACATCCAATTGATCGCCATCGGCGGCGCGATCGGCACCGGCCTGTTCATGGGCTCGGGCAAGACCATCAGCCTCGCCGGCCCGTCGATCATCTTCGTCTACATGATCATCGGCTTCATGCTGTTCTTCGTCATGCGGGCGATGGGCGAGCTGCTGCTGTCGAACCTCAACTACAAATCCTTCATCGACTTCTCGGCCGACCTGCTCGGGCCTTGGGCCGGCTACTTCACCGGCTGGACCTACTGGTTTTGCTGGGTGGTCACCGGTATCGCCGACGTCGTCGCCATCGCCGCCTATTCACAGTTCTGGTTCCCTGAACTGCCCCAGTGGATACCGGCGCTGACCTGCGTGGCGCTGCTGCTGTCGTTGAACCTGGTCACCGTGAAGATGTTCGGCGAGCTTGAGTTCTGGTTCGCCATGATCAAGATCGTCGCCATTCTCGGCCTGGTCGCCACTGGCCTGTACATGGTCATCACCGGCTTCGAATCGCCCAGCGGGCGCACCGCGCAACTGGCCAACCTATGGAACGATGGCGGGATGTTCCCGCATGGCCTGATGGGCTTCTTCGCCGGCTTCCAGATCGCCGTGTTCGCCTTCGTCGGCATCGAGCTGGTCGGCACCACTGCCGCCGAAGCCAAGGATCCGCAACGCACCCTGCCCCGGGCGATCAACTCGATCCCGATTCGCATCATCGTGTTCTACGTGCTGGCGCTGATCGCGATCATGGCCGTCACGCCATGGCGCGACGTGGTGCCGGGCAAGAGCCCATTCGTTGAGTTGTTCGTGCTGGCTGGCCTACCGGCAGCGGCGAGCATCATCAACTTCGTAGTGCTGACCTCGGCGGCCTCTTCAGCCAACAGCGGCGTGTTCTCCACCAGCCGCATGCTGTTCGGCCTGGCCCAGGAAGGCGATGCGCCCAAGGCGTTCGAGAAACTCTCGCGCCGTGCGGTACCGGCCAATGGTCTGTTGTTCTCGTGTACCTGCCTGCTGCTGGGGGCGGTGTTGATCTACGTGATCCCTGATGTGGTCGAGGCGTTCACCCTGGTCACGACCGTATCGGCGCTGCTGTTCATGTTCGTCTGGACGCTGATCCTGCTGTCGTACCTGAAGTACCGCGTCCAGCGCGCGGCGCTGCACCAGGCTTCGACCTACAAGATGCCGGGCGGGCGCTTCATGTGCTACGTGTGCCTGGTGTTCTTCGCCGGCATCCTGGTGCTGCTGGCCCTGGAAGACGACACGCGCAAGGCGTTGATCGTGACGCCGTTGTGGTTCGTGATCCTGGCGGTGACTTATCAGTTCGTGCGTAGCCGTCGTCATCCGCGTGCGGCTGTCAGCAACGCGCAGGACTGAAAGCCTTTGGGGCCGCTGTGCGGCCCTTCGCGGGCAAGCCCGCTCCCACAGGGATAGCGCGCACCTGTTAGGGCGGGCTTGTCAGGACGCCGAACCGCCGCGAAGGGCCGCACAGCAGCCCCAATCCTGTGCACGCAGGGCCTACTGGCACCAAGCTGGACCTCATTTCTCCACTCCCACCTCTGCAAGCCCCGAAAAACGGCGGCTTTGCCGTGTCCAAACACTGGGCACACCCCTTGCACATGCCCTCTCCCGAGTTGCCAACACCATAAAAAACTCAACGGAGAGAGCACATGAAGCGTCGCAGTCTGATCAAGGCCTTTACCCTCAGCGCATCGATTGCGGCGATGGGTCTTAGCTGGAGCATCCAGGCCGCCGAGACCATCAAGGTCGGCATCCTGCATTCGCTGTCCGGGACCATGGCGATTTCCGAGACCTCGCTCAAGGACATGGCCCTGATGACCATCGAGCAGATCAACGCCAAGGGCGGGGTCAATGGCAAGCTGCTCGAACCGGTGGTGGTCGACCCGGCGTCCAACTGGCCGCTGTTCGCCGAGAAGAGCCGCCAGCTGCTGACCCAGGACAAGGTGGCGGTGGTGTTCGGCTGCTGGACCTCGGTGTCGCGCAAGTCAGTGCTGCCGGTGTTCGAAGAGCTCAATGGCCTATTGTTCTACCCGGTGCAATATGAAGGCGAAGAGATGTCGCCGAACGTGTTCTACACCGGCGCCGCGCCCAACCAGCAGGCGATCCCGGCGGTCGAGTACCTGATGAGCGAAGACGGTGGCAGCGCCCAGCGCTTCTTCCTGTTGGGCACCGACTACGTCTATCCGCGCACCACCAACAAGATCCTGCGCGCCTTCCTGCACAGCAAAGGCGTGGCCGACAAGGACATCGAAGAGGTCTACACGCCGTTCGGCCACAGCGACTACCAGACCATCGTCGCCAACATCAAGAAGTTCTCCGCAGGCGGCAAGACGGCGGTGATCTCCACCGTCAACGGCGACTCCAACGTGCCGTTCTACAAAGAGCTGGCCAACCAGGGCCTGAAGGCGACCGACGTGCCGGTGGTGGCGTTCTCGGTCGGCGAAGAAGAACTGCGCGGCATCGACACCAAGCCATTGGTGGGGCATCTGGCGGCGTGGAACTACTTCGAGTCGGTGGATAACCCGGTCAACCAGCAGTTCGTCGCCGACTGGAAGGCCTATGCCAAGGCCAAGAACCTGCCAGGCGCTGACAAAGCCGTGACCAACGACCCGATGGAAGCCACCTACGTCGGTATCCATATGTGGGCGCAGGCGGCCGAGAAGGCCAAATCGACCGATGTCGACAAAGTGCGCGAGGCGCTGGCCGGGCAGAGCTTCAAGGCACCGTCCGGTTTCGTTTTGACCATGGACAAGACCAACCACCACCTGCACAAGCCAGTGATGATCGGCGAGATCCAGGATGACGGTCAGTTCAGCGTGGTCTGGGAAACCGAGCAGCCACTGCGGGCGCAGCCTTGGAGCCCGTTCATTCCGGGGAATGACAAGCGGCCTGATTACGCCGTGAAAGGTAACTGATTGGCTGTGGCCGCTACGCGGCCATTCGCGGGCAAGCCCGCTCCCACAGGTAACGAGCACGTTTCGAAAACCTGTGCAATCTCCGTGGGAGCGGGCTTGCCCCGCGATGAATACACCACCCTTTTCCAGGGATACCCCATGTATCGACTTCTGCTCGCCCTGCTCCTGCTGCTGCCCCTGGCAACCCAGGCCAGCGAAGGCGAATTCTTCCTCAGCGCCAAACCCGCTGAGCAGGCGCGCCTGCTCCAGGACTGGGCGGCGCAGCCAGACCCCACTCGGCTGGCCCTGCTCAGCTCGCTCAAGCAAGGCCGCATCGCGCCCGACGACACCCGCAAAGTGCGCCTGAACAACCGTCTGCGCGGGCTGATCGACAACGCCTTGGCCAGCCACCAACTGTTCAGCGACGATGCCAGCGTGCGCCTGGCCGCTGCCAGCGAACTGCAACGCAGCGCCCAACCCGCGCAAATGGCCTTTCTCGACCGACGCTTCGCCAGCGAACAGGACGCCGCCGTGCACGCCGCCCTCGGCCTGGCCCTGGCCAACCTGCAACTGGGCGCCAGCGAACCGGCCGTACGCCTGGCGGCCGTGCGCTTGCTCGGTGAAACCGGCGACCCCTTGGCCCGCACGCGCCTGGAGGCGCTGCTGCAGCCCGGCGCCGAAAACGATGCAGCCGTACGCACCGCGGCTGAAACCAGCCTGGCCCAGGTCAAACGCAAGTTGCTGATCGGCGAGCTGCTCGGCCAGGCCTTCAGCGGCCTGTCGCTGGGTTCGATCCTGTTGCTCGCGGCACTGGGCCTGGCCATCACCTTCGGCCTGCTCGGGGTGATCAACATGGCCCATGGCGAGATGCTCATGCTCGGCGCCTACAGCACCTACATGGTCCAGGTGCTGCTGCAGCGCTACATGCCCGGCGCCATCGAGTTCTACCCGCTGATAGCCCTGCCTGTGGCCTTCGCCGTCAGTGCCGGGGTCGGCATGGCGCTGGAGCGCACGGTGATCCGCCATCTGTATGGCCGGCCGCTGGAAACCCTGCTAGCGACCTGGGGCATCAGCTTGATCCTGATCCAGGCGATCCGCCTGCTGTTCGGTGCGCAGAACGTCGAAGTGGCCAACCCGGCCTGGCTATCGGGCGGCATCCAGGTGCTGCCCAACCTGGTCTTGCCGTACAACCGCCTGGTGATCATTGGCTTCGCTTTGGCTGTGGTGCTGCTGACCTGGCTGCTGCTCAATCGCACCCGTCTGGGCCTTAACGTGCGTGCGGTGACCCAAAACCGCAACATGGCCGCCTGCTGCGGCGTCTCCACGGGCCGGGTAGACATGCTTGCCTTCGGCCTCGGCTCGGGGATCGCAGGCCTTGGCGGGGTGGCCCTGAGCCAGGTCGGCAACGTCGGCCCGGATCTTGGCCAGAGCTACATCATCGACTCGTTCCTGGTGGTGGTGCTCGGCGGTGTCGGCCAACTCGCAGGTAGCCTGTGGGCCGCGTTCGGCTTGGGCATCGCCAACAAATTGCTGGAGCCGCAGATAGGTGCGGTGCTGGGCAAAATCCTCATCCTTGCGCTGATCATCCTGTTCATCCAGAAGCGTCCGCAAGGCCTGTTCGCCCTCAAGGGACGGGTAATCGACTGATGAACCAGCCACTGCTTGTCACCGCCACGCAAAAGGCCGGGCCGCGCTTGTCGCTGGCTATCGGCATCGCCGTCGTCCTGCTGTTGCTGGCCCTGCCGCTGCTGTCGCTGCTGCCGGCAGATCACCCGCTGCAAGTATCGGCCTATACCCTGACGCTAGTTGGCAAGATCCTCTGCTACGCCATCGTCGCCCTGGCCCTGGACCTGGTCTGGGGCTACGCCGGGCTGTTGTCGCTCGGCCACGGGCTGTTCTTCGCCCTGGGCGGCTACGCCATGGGCATGTACCTGATGCGCCAGGCCGCAGGCGATGGCCTGCCGGGCTTCATGACCTTCCTGTCGTGGACCGAGCTGCCCTGGTACTGGGCCGGTACTCAGCATTTTGCCTGGGCCTTGTGCCTGGTGGTGCTGGCGCCCGGCCTGCTGGCGTTGGTGTTCGGCTTCTTCGCCTTCCGCTCGCGAATCAAGGGCGTGTACTTCTCGATCATGACCCAGGCGCTGACGTTCGCCGGCATGCTGCTGTTCTTCCGTAACGAGACCGGCTTTGGCGGCAACAACGGCTTTACCAGCTTTCGCACCATCCTGGGCTTCGACATCGCCGCGCAAGGCACCCGGGCGGTGTTGTTCCTGCTCACGGTCGGCTTGTTGCTGGCGAGCTTGTTCCTGTGCTGGCGGCTGACCGTGAGCAAGTTTGGCCGGCTGCTCACCGCGCTGCGTGATGCGGAAAACCGGCTGATGTTCTGCGGCTACGACCCACGCGGCTTCAAGCTGCTGGTGTGGGTGCTCAGCGCCGTGCTGTGCGGCCTGGCCGGGGCGCTGTACGTGCCGCAGGTGGGCATCATCAACCCCAGCGAGATGTCGCCGACCAACTCCATCGAAGCCGCGGTGTGGGTCGCGTTGGGCGGGCGTGGCACGCTGATCGGGCCGCTACTCGGCGCTGGTCTGGTCAATGGCATGAAGAGTTGGTTCACCGTGGCCTTCCCGGAGTTTTGGCTGTTCTTCCTCGGTGCGCTGTTCATTGTCGTCACCCTGTACCTGCCCAAGGGTGTGGTCGGCCTGTTGAAGAAAAGGAGCCAGCCATGAGAGGCGTACCCCCGGTACACCCCGAGTTCATGCTCGAGCCAGTGTTCGACCAGTTGGGTGCTGGCCGCGATGCCATCGGCCTCGGCCAACGCCGCGGCAAAGGCCTGGACGTACGCCACGGCACTGTGTTGAGCCTGGAAGACATCAGCGTCAGTTTCGATGGTTTCAAGGCGCTCAATGCACTGAACCTGTACATCGGGGTCGGCGAGCTGCGCTGCATCATCGGCCCCAACGGCGCCGGCAAGACCACCCTGATGGACGTGATTACCGGCAAGACCCGGCCGGATACCGGCACGGCGTTCTTCGGCGACACCCTCGATCTGACCCGCATGAGCGAGTACCAGATTGCCCAGGCCGGGATCGGCCGCAAGTTCCAGAAACCCACCGTGTTCGAAGCGCTGACCGTGTACGAAAATCTCGAGCTGGCGCTGAAAACCGACAAGTCGGTGTGGGCCAGCCTGGCTGCGCGGCTGTCGGGCGAGCAGCGAGAGCGTATCGACGAGGTGCTCAGCACCGTGCGCCTGCTGCCGTTGGCTGCGCGCCAGGCCGGACTGTTGTCGCATGGGCAGAAGCAGTTTCTCGAGATCGGCATGCTGCTGGTGCAGGAGCCGCAGCTGTTGCTGCTCGACGAACCGGTGGCGGGCATGACCGATGCCGAGACCGAATTCACTGCCGAGCTGTTCAAAGGCCTGGCCGGCAAGCATTCGCTGATGGTGGTGGAGCATGACATGGGCTTTGTCGGCAGCATTGCCGACCATGTGACTGTGCTGCACCAGGGCAGTGTGCTGGCCGAAGGATCGCTGGAGCAGGTGCAGGCAGATGAGCGGGTGATCGAGGTTTATCTAGGCCGCTGAAGCCGTTCATTTTCATTACGTGGGAGCGGGCTTGCCCCCGCGATGGCGGTAGTGGATTCACCGTCGCTATCGCGGGGCAAGCCCGCTCCCACGGACATCAAGGGACTACTCATGCTGAAAATCGACACCCTGCACCAGTACTACGGCGGCAGCCACATTCTGCGCGGCCTGTCGTTCGAGGCCAAGATCGGTGAAGTCACCTGCCTGCTCGGGCGCAACGGGGTGGGCAAGACCACCCTGCTGCGCTGCCTGATGGGCCTGGTCCCGGCACGCGAAGGCAGCGTGCACTGGGAAAACAAAACCATCACCAACCTCAAGCCGCAACAACGGGTCCACGCCGGCATCGCCTATGTGCCCCAGGGCCGCGAGATATTCCCGCGCCTGAGCGTCGAGGAAAACCTGCTGATGGGCCTGTCGCGCTTCCCGGCGCGCGAAGCCTGCGAGGTGCCGGCGTTCATCTACGAGCTGTTCCCGGTGCTGGAGCAGATGAAGCAACGCCGCGGCGGCGACCTCTCCGGTGGACAGCAGCAACAGTTGGCCATCGGCCGCGCCCTGGCCAGCCGTCCGCGGCTGCTGATCCTCGACGAACCGACCGAGGGCATCCAGCCCTCGGTGATCAAGGAGATTGGCGCGGTGATCCGCACGCTGGCCGACCGCGGTGACATGGCTATCTTGCTGGTCGAGCAGTTCTACGATTTTGCCGCCGAGCTTGCCGACCACTACCTGGTCATGGCCCGTGGCGAGATCATCCAGCAGGGGCGTGGTGAAAACATGCAGGCCGAAGGTGTACGCGGGCTGGTAACCATTTAATCTGCATCCATTCCCCCTGCGAGACGCTTGTCATGAGTTACGAGATCCGCGATGCCCTGCCAGGCGATGTGCCGGGCATCCTCGACATCTACAACGATGCCGTGCGCAACACCACGGCGATATGGAATGAAACCCCGGTCGACCTGGCCAACCGCCAAGCCTGGTTTGCGGCGCGGGCGCAGCAGGCTTATCCGATCCTGGTGGCGGTGGATGCCAGTGGCGTGCTGGGTTATGCCTCGTTTGGCGACTGGCGGCCGTTCGAAGGGTTTCGCTACACCGTCGAGCATTCGGTATACGTGCGCGATGACCAGCGCGGCAAGGGCCTGGGCCCGGTGCTGATGCAGGCACTGCTGGAACGGGCACGGGCGTGTGGCAAGCATGTGATGGTGGCCGCGATCGAGAGTGGCAATGCGGCGTCGGTGCGCCTGCATGAGCGGCTGGGGTTCGTGATCACCGGGCAGATGGCGCAGGTGGGGGTGAAGTTTGGCCGCTGGCTGGATTTGACCTTCATGCAGCTGGTGCTAAATCCGGGGGCCGATCCAACCTGAGTTCCGTGTTGGATTCTTCGCGGGCAAGCCCGCTCCCACAGAGGCCACACAACACTCATGGCCTGTGCAGCACCTGTGGGAGCGGGCTTGCCCGCGAAGAGGCCGGTACAGGCGACATCACATCTCCCACAGAGGCCACACAACACTCATGGCCTGTGCAGCACCTGTGGGAGCGGGCTTGCCCGCGAAGAGGCCGGTGCAGGCGACATCACATCTGGATGAATCTACCCAACCGCTGCCGGAGCATGCTGTTCTCACTGCGCA